>ERZ1370068.7892-contig-6784_pt1 | contig 119887 bp, 144 predicted proteins | sample MGYA00561227_ERZ1370068 | MGnify/ENA primary metagenome ERZ1370068 (study PRJEB38410, sample SAMEA6850437) | metagenome | study: Metagenomic assessment of the ecological functions of the soil: analysis of the soil microbiota associated with the...
GCGCCGTTTGGCGTGGTGAGACGGGGAATCTCGGGCAGAGGCGCCTAACCGAGCGGGCATTGCGCCCGAGTGGTGTGGTCCGGAGGGCTCGAAACTTGGTAGGGTGGTGGCCATGAATCGCGCGAGGATCGTCTACGAAGCGCCGCGCGTCGCCGCCAAGCCGGGCGAGACCGTGGTCACCAGCACGTGCGGCCACAACTGCGGCGGCCGGTGCGCCGTCAACGCCCACGTGCGCGACGGGCAGATCGTCAAGATCAGCACGGACCCGCGCCGCTGGACCCCCGAGATGCCGCCCCTGCACGCGTGCGTGCGCGGCTTCGGCCAGGCGGAGCGCGTGAATCATCCGGACCGGCTGAAGCACCCGCTGCGCCGGACCGGGCCTCGGGGATCGGGCGAGTTCGAGCGGGTCTCCTGGGACGAGGCGCTCGACGAGGTCGCGCGCCAGATGCTCCGCGTCCGTGACACGTACGGGTCGGCCGCGATCCTCGACTGCTCGCGCACGGGCAGCCTGTCGACCTTGCACGGCCGGGGCGTGAGTCAGCGGTTCCTCCACATGTTCGGCGGCTGCACCGAGCTCTGGAGCAATCTCTCGTCGGAGGCCGAGATCTTCGCGGTCAAGCAGACCTACGGCGCCAAAGCCGAATACAAGAGCGCGGGCCGCGAGCCGATCGACTACGTCAACTCGCGGCTGATCGTGATGTGGGGCTGGAGCCCCGGCGACGGGACGTTCGGCACGGGGACCATGCAGTACCTCAAGCGCGCCAAGGACCACGGCGTGCGCATCGTCTGCGTCGACCCGCGCGTCACGCGCTCGAGTTACCAGCTGGCCGACGAGCACATCTTCATCCGGCCATCGACCGACGCGGCCGCGCTGATCGCGATGGCCTACGTCATCGCGAGCCATGGGCTGCAGGACCAGCCCTACCTCGATCGCTACGTGCTCGGCTTCGATGAGGCGCATCTGCCGCCGGGCGCGCCGGCCGGCGCCTCGTATCGCGCCTACCTCATGGGCGAAGCGGACGGCGTGCGCAAGACGCCGGCGTGGGCCGAGAAGATCACCGGCATGCCGGCCGACGCGATCGAGCGGCTCGCCATCGAGTTCGCGACCAGCAAGCCGGCGGCTCTCCACTGCGGCTACGCGCCGGGCCGCACGATTCACGGCGAGCAGTTCCACCGCGCCGCCTACGCGCTCGCCGCGATGACCGGCAACGTCGGGATTCCCGGCGGCAACGCCGGCACCAGCAACGGCGCGACCGGACGCTGCGGGATTCGCCTCCTGCCGGCCGGCACGAATCCCACGGGCGCGCGCAGTCGCCACCGCGATGCTCGCCGACCTCCTCGATCGCGGCCGGGCCGGCGGCTACCCGGCCGACATCAAGATGGTCTATTCGGTCGCCGGCGACCTCTTCAACCAGGTGCCGAACGTCGGCCGGATCGTCGCGGCCGCGCAGCGCCTGGAGTTCATGGTGGTCCACGATCACTTCCTCACGCCCACGGCGCGCTACGCCGACATCGTGCTCCCGGCTACGACGTTCTGGGAGCGCAACGACGTGCACACGCCCTGGGCGGGCGCCGGCCACTACGCGTTCTTCATGAAACAAGCCATCGAGCCGATGGGCGAATGCCGGAACGACTTCGACATCTGCAGCGAGCTGGCGCGCCGGCTCGGGATCACCGGCTACAACGACAAGACCGAAGAAGAATGGCTGCGCGAGCTGACCGACGGCGTGATCGACGATTTCGACACGTTCCGCGACCGTGGGCTCGCGAGACTGCCGGCGCCCGACGATGCCGTCGCCTTCGCGCGGGAGATCCGCGACCCCGAGCGCCATCCGTTCACGACGCCGTCCGGGAAGATCGAGATCTACTCGATGACCCTGGCCGCCAAGCCCGATCCTTACGGGCTCGGCGTCATCCCGCCGATTCCGACGTGGATCGAGGACGAGATCGACTCGCGCTACCCGCTGCGCCTGGTCACGCCCAAGTCCCGGGCGCGCACGCACTCGATCCACGGCAACCAGCCGATCCTCTCCCGCGCCGACTCGGACGACGTCTGGATCAACACCGCCGACGCTGCCGCGCGCGGGATCGCCGACGGCCAGCCCGTTCGCGTCTTCAACGCGCGGGGCGAGACCCGGCTGCCTGCGCGTGTGACGGATCGCATCGCGCCGGGCGTCGTCTCGATCAAGGAAGGCGCCTGGTACACCGCCGGACGCCTCGGGCGCCGACACGCGCGGCTGCGCCAACGTGCTCACCGCCGACCGCACTCGCCCGCAGGCGCGGCGCCGTTCAACTCCTGCTTCGTGGACGTCGCCCCGATCGCCTGAGCCGGGGACGTCGGCGGCGACGGTGACACCCCGGACCCGCAGAGCGATTCTGCGGCACCTGCTCGTCTACGCCGGTCTGGCGCCCTTCGTCGTCGTCGCGGTGTTCCCGGTGTTCTGGATCACCATCACCGCGTTCAAGGAAGACGCCGACCTCTATCGGATGGACTCAGAACCCGTTCTGGTTTCACATCGGGCCCGACCCTCAAGCACTTCCGGCTCCTGTTCACGCACAGCCACTTCCCGGTCTGGTTCCTCAACTCCGTGCTCCTCGCGATCTGCCTCGTCGCGATCACCTTGGTGACGGCGGTGCCGGCCGCCTACGCACTGGCGCGCCTGCGGCTCCCGGGCGCCGGCAACCTCGGGATCGCGATGTTCATGACCTATCTGGTGCCGCCGATCATCCTCTTCCTGCCGCTGGCGCGCGTGGTCGGCGCGCTCGGGCTCTTCGACTCGTGGTGGGCGCTCGTGGTCGTCTATCCGACCTTCACGATCCCGTTCTGCACGTGGATCCTGATGGGATTCTTCAAGACGCTGCCCCGGGAGATCGAGGAGGCGGCGTGGTGTGGATGGCTGTGGTCTCGTCAGCGGAGTCGTGCGCGTCGTCCTGCCGTTGATGGGGCACGGGGTCGCCATCGTGGCCATCTTCACCTTCACGCTCGCGATGCAGGAGTTTCTCTACGGGGTCGTCTGCGTCGCGCCCCGAGACCAGATGACGGTGACGGTCGGCATCGCGATGACGCTGATCCGCGGCGACATCTACTACTGGGTGCCCTGATGGCGGCCGCCCTGCTGGTCGGCCTGCCCGGGGCGATCCTCTACAACCTGTTTCTCGACCACTTCATCGCGTGGCCTCACCGCGACCGGCGCGAGTTGACTCCCAACGCGCTTGGCTACGCTGCCTCGCGATCGCCCCGCGAGCCATGGAGCCGGGACCCAGAACCTACATCCTCAAGCGTCGGCTTCGCCGTCCTGATGCTCGTGGGCGTCTCGATCATCCTGTTCACGATCATGCGGCTGGCGCCGGGCGGACCCGAAGCGGTGCTGATCGGCGGCGAGTTCTCCCAGGAGGCGGCCGCGCAGATCCGCCAGCGACTCGGGGCTCGATCGTCCGCTCGCGCTGCAGTATCTCGGCTGGGCCGGCGGCGCCCTGCGCGGCGACCTCGGCCGCTCGTTCAAGACGGGTGACCCCGTCGCCGCGTTGATCCTCGACCGCCTCGGGCCGACCATCCAGCTGACGTTCGGCGCGCTCGCCCTGGCGCTCGTCGTCGCCGTTCCCCTCGGCGTGCTGGCGGCGGTCCGGCGCGGGACGATCTGGGACACGCTCGGCTCGGCCGTCGCGCTCTTCGGCGTGTCGTTTCCCAGCTTCTGGCTCGGCATCATGCTGATCCTCCTCTTCTCCGAGGTCTTCCACGTGCTGCCGCCCTCGGGACTCAGCGAGTACGGGCGCGAGGCCGAGCTCTCCGCGCGCGTGCGGCACGCGATCCTGCCGACCCTGACGCTCGGCCTGATCCAGATGGCGTCGTTCATGCGCTTCACGCGCTCGAGCCTGCTCGAGGTGCTCCGGCAGGACTACGTGCGGACCGCGCGGGCCAAGGGGCTCGGCGGCGGCCGGGTCGTCTGGCGTCACGCCCTCCGCAACGCGCTGATTCCGGTCGTCACCGTGGTCGGCCTCTCGCTGCCGACCCTGGTCGGCGGCGCGGTGCTCACCGAAACCGTCTTCGCGTGGCCGGGCATCGGGCGCCTGGCGGTCGGCGCGGTGTTCGAGCGCGACTATCCGGTGATCATGGGCGTCAATCTGATGGTCGCCGCCGTCGTCATCAGCGCCAACCTCCTCACCGATCTGGCCTACTGCGTGATCGATCCGCGGATCTCGTACCGGTGACGGCGCCCGTACATCCGGGCGGCCGTCGATCTTCGATCGCTTCACGCGCAATCGGCGGGTCTGGTCGGCGGCCTGGTCGTGGCGATCATGCTGACCGCGGGCGCGCTCGCGCCGGCTCTGGCACCGCAGAGCTATTCGGCGCAGTCGCTGCTCAACCGACTGCAGCCGCCGAGCGCCGCGCACTGGCTCGGCACCGACGGCTTCGGTCGCGACGTGCTGAGCCGGGTGATCTGGGGCAGCCGCGTCTCGCTCGAGATCGCCCTGTTCGCGACGGCGCTCTCGCTCGTGGTGGGCACCGCGGTCGGGAGCGTGGCCGGCTATTTCGGCGGCACCGTGGACACGGCGATCATGCGCGCCGCCGACGTCTTCCTCTCGGTCCCGGCGTTGTTCCTGATCCTCATCGTCGTGGCGCTCTTCGGCGCGAGCCTCGCCAACACGGCGCTGGTCATCGCGCTCGTCACCTGGGCGCCGGTCGGGCGCATCGTGCGCAGCGAGTGCCTGAGCCTGCGCAACCGCGACTTCGTCCACGCGGCCGCCGCGCTCGGCGCCGGGCATGCGCGGATCCTCGGCCGTCACTTGCTCGTGAATGCGTTGCCGATCGTCATCGTCCAGGCCAGCCTCTTGCTCGGTCAGACGATCCTGATCGAGTCCGGCCTGAGCTATCTCGGCCTCGGCGCCCAGCCGCCGCTACCGAGCTGGGGCAACATGGTCGTCGAGGGACGGCAGTTCCTGGCCTCGGCCTGGTGGATCGCGACATTCCCCGGGCTGGCCATCTTCGTCACGGTGCTGGGATTCAACCTGTTCGGCGACGGGCTGCGCGACGCGTCGGATCCGACGTTGCGCGGCCACTCGCCGTGACGCCTATGAACGGAGGACGGACGTGATCCACGCCATGCTGCTCGTGCTGCTCGTCGCGCTCATCGGCTTGACGCCCACGGCGAGCCCCGCCGCCGGCAAGGATTTCGTCATCGGGCTCAGCGGCGACGCCACGTCGCTGAACCCGGTCATCGCCACCGACGGCCAGTCGTACATCGCCGAGTGGCCGCTGTTCGACAGCCTGGTCGAGCTCGATCAAGGCCTCAACGTGAAGCCCTCCTGGCCGAGTCGTGGGAGGTCTCGCGCGACGGGCTCACCTACACGTTCAAGCTCAAGCGCAACGTGAAGTGGCACGACGGCAAGCCGTTCACCGCGCGCGACGTCGCCTTCACGTTCTATTCGGTCCTCGATCCCAAGGTGACCACGCCGCATCGCGCCTACTTCGACGCGCTCGTCGGCTTCCCGAGCTGACGGCCAAGGAGAATCCCAAGAAGCCCGAGGAGCTGGCCGTCCGCCCCATCGAGGTCGTCGACGATCACACCGTGCGCTTCCGCCTGCGCTACCCGTCGGGATCGTTCCTGGCCGTGCTGGTCAACCCGCGCGCGGGGATCGTTCCGGAGCACATCCTCAAGGGCACCGACCTGAACACCGCCGAGTTCAACCGCCGCCCGATCGGCACCGGACCGTTCAAGCTCGTCGAGTGGCGGCGCGGCGAGCGCCTGGTGATGGAGGCCAACGATCAGTACCATGCCGGCCGGCCTGCGCTCGACCGGCTGATCATGCGGATCATCCCCGACAGCGTCGTGCTGCTCCAGGAGCTCCGCGCCGGCGGCGTCGATTTCATCGAGAATCCGCCGCTGACGGAAGTGGCGCGGCTCAAGCAGACGCCGAACCTGAAAGTCCTGGTGGCCGACAACACCTCATACACCTATTTCGGCTGGCGACAGGATCTGGCCCCGTTCACGGACATTCGTGTTCGCCGCGCGCTCTACCATGCGATCGACGTGCCGACGATCGTCCGCGAGGTGCTCCAAGGCTACGCGGTCGTCTCGACCGGCCAGTTTCCCCGTCGAGCTGGGCATTCGACTCGAGCGTGAAGCCGTACGCCGTACGACCCGGCGCGCGCCAAGGCGCTCCTGGCCGAGGCGGGATTCAAGCCCGGAGCTGACGGCGTCCTGGCCAAGGACGGCAAGCGATTCAGCTTCTCGATCCGCCACGACCAGGCGGATCAGAGCGTGAAGGACACCGCGGTCATCATCCAGGAGTACTTGAAGCGCGTCGGCGTCGAGGCCCACCTCGAGCCGCTGGACTGGCCGACGTTCGTGAAGAAGCTCTTCGCGTCCGACTTCGAGGGCATCGTCGTCGGCTGGACCAATCATCACGATCCGGATCCCTTCGCGTACACGATCTGGCACTCGAGCCAGTGGAAGGGCCGCAACTTCGCCCACTACAAGAACCCGCGCGTCGACGAGGCGCTCGAGGCCGCGCGCCGGACCGGCAACACCGCCGAGCGCAAGAAGCACTACGCGGAGTTCTCGAAGCTCCTGATGGAGGACGCGCCCTACGTCTTCCTCTACTTCCGCCAGCAGGTGTACGTGACGCGCGCCGGCTACGAAGGCTTCGTGCCGATTCCGACGTTCGGCGGGATCTACCAGTCGCTGAAGGCGGTGCGCTGGACGGGAAGTAACGATCAGCGCGACGGCGCCGCGACACGGAGGAACGCCGCCAGCCGTCGGGTGAACGCGGCGCGCTCCTCGATCTGCGGCGAGTGGCCGCTGTGCTCGAAGACCGCGAGCTCTGCGCCCGGGACGAGCCGCGCGATTCTCCTCGCCCTGATCCATCGGGCAGATCCAGTCGTGCCGCCCGACCGCGACCAGGGTCGGACACCCGATGCGCGCGAGCTCGGCCCGGCAGTCGTAGGCCGAGTACTCGTGCTCGATGATGAACTTCCGCACCGCGAGCCGGTAACGGATGTCGGCACGCGCGGCGTTCTGCTCGACGGCGCGAGCCGGATCGAAGAAGTAGAGCGGCCGGATCGTGTCGAACGCGCGCCGGAAGCTCGCATCGTCCGGGAGCGAGCCGTCCCAGAGCGCGCGGTACGCGGCCCACTGCTCGGCGGTGGCGCGCCGGCGCGCGTTCTCCTCGGCCCGCCGCATGAAATCATGGCTGGCGGAGGCGCCGACGACAGCCAGGCCCGAATCGACGCCTGATGGCGCGCGGCGTACATCAACCCGAGGAAGCCGCCCCAGCTGATGCCGAGCACGTGGATCGGACCGAGCCCGAGCGCCTGACGGATGCCCTCGATGTCGGAGACCAGCTGATCCTGCGTGCACTGCTCGACCGGCACCCATTCCGAGCGGCCGTGGCCGCGATGATCGTAGAAGATCAGCCGGAGGTCGAGCTCGGCCGCCAGCGGCGCGAGAGTGCGCGCGAGCCCGGACGAGTCGGTGCCCGGACCGCCGTGCAAGCACACGCACGGCTGCCCCTCGCCGACCGACTCACAGAAGATCGTCGCGCCGTTGACGCGTAGCTCCATCGCGGTCTTTATAGCACGGCGATGCGCGACGCCGATCTTGCGCCACGCCCGGGTGGGCGCTAGAGTCAGCCGAACTCCAACAGGAGGCATCTCATGGTTCTCGACCGCTGCCTACGAACGATACCCGTCGCGCTGCTGCTGATCCTGATCGGCACCGCGTCGGCCCAGCCGACGAAGTTCCAGGAGGCGCCGAGTCTCGCCGAGCAGGTCAAGGCCGGCAAGCTCCCCCGGTCGACAAGCGCCTGCCCGCCGATCCGCTGGTCGTGCCGGTGGTCGAGCGCACGGGACAGTACGGCGGCGTATGGCGTCGCGCGTTCCTCGGCCCGGCCGACGCGAACAACTACATCCGGGTCGTCTACGACGCGCTCGTACGGTTCTCCCCGACGGCGCCAAGATCGAGCCGAAGATCGCCGCGGGATGGGAATCGTCGAAGGACTTCAAGGTGTGGACGATCAAGCTCCGCCAGGGCGCCAAGTGGTCGGACGGCGCGCCGTTCACCGCCGACGACATCGTCTTCTGGTACCAGGACGTCCTCCTGAACAAGGACCTCACGCCGGCGATTCCCTCGTGGATGCGCGAACGCCGACGGCACGACCGCGACCGTCGAGAAGGCCGGGCCGACGGCTGTGCGCTGGACGTACAAGCAGCCCAACACCTTGCTGCTCACCGCGCTCGCGAACCAGGACGGCGGCGATCGGACCTACGCCGCGTTTCTGCCCGCGCACTATCTGAAGAAGTTCCACCCGACCTACGCGAAGAAAGAGGATCTGGACAAGCTCGTCGCGGCCGCGGGGTTCAAGACGTGGACCGAGCTCTTCGCCGCGCGCAACGCGCCGCCCGAGAACCCGGAGCGCCCGACGATGGCCGCCTGGGCGCCCGCCAGCCGGGTCAGTGACCAGGTCTTCACGCTCAAGCGCAATCCGTATTTCGTCGGCGTCGATCCGAGCGGGAACCAGCTCCCGTATCTGGACGAGGTGCGATTCACGTTCTTCGCCGACATCCAGGCGCTGAACCTCGCGGCGATCGCCGGCGAGTTCGACATGCAGGAGCGGCACATCCAGATGACGAACTACCCCGTCTTCAAGGAGAACGAGAAGACCGGGAAGTATCGCGTGATCACGTGGCCGACCTTCGGCGGCGCCGACGCGGTCATCCAGTTCAACCAGACCTACAAAGCCGACGCGGACATCGGCAAGCTCATGGCCACCAAGGAGTTTCGGATCGCGCTCTCGGAAGCCATCAACCGCGACCAGATCAAGGAGTCGGTCTTCCTGGGGCTCGGCGAGGCGCGGCAGGGCGTGCCGTCCCCGAACCATCCCTACTTTCCAGGCGATCAGTACGCCAAGAAGTACACGCAGTACAAGCCCGACGAGGCCAACAAGCTCCTCGATCAGCTCGGCCTGACCAAGCGCGACGGCGACGGAACGCGGCTCCTCCCCTCCGGCAAGCGGGTCGTGCTCGAGCTGTCCGTCGTGCCGGCGTTCGCCGCGTGGCCCGACGTCGCGCAGCTGGTCGCGAAGGACTGGGAGAAGGTCGGCGTGAAGACCGTCGTCCAGCTCCGGGAGCGCGCGCTCCACTTCAAGATGCGGGACAACAACGAGCTCATGACCGAGATGTGGAACGAGGACACGACGGGCTTCCCCTTCACCGGGAACGCGAAGTTCGATCCGCGTAACTCGCCGATCCTCACGCTCGGTCCGCTCTACGGCCGCTGGGCGCAGACCAAGGGCGCCGACGGCGTGGAGCCACCCGCCTCGGTCAAGCGCATCATGGAGATCGTCGATCAGGCCAAGACGGTCTCACCGGAGCAGCAGGCGAAGCTGGCGCAGGAGCTGTTCCGGATCTGGGTCGACAACCTCTGGGAGGTCGGCACGATCGGCCTGACCCCGATGGTGCAGGGCGTGGTGGTGGCCAATACGAGGTTCAGGAACGTCCCGACCACGCTCGGCAACGACTGGCCGCTCCGGAGCCCGGGCAACGCGCGCGCCGAGCAATTCTTTTCTCAAAATAGACACGCCGCCGTCGCGCGGCTCAAGACTGAGGGGGCGATCGAGGCGACCCCACACCTTCTCCGATCTGTCGCCGACGACCGGGGCGACCGGTGCAGCGACGCATCGCGGAGCTGCGGGCCGCCATCCTCGCGCTCCCCTAGCCGGCCATCAGGATCTCCAGCGGTCTCGCCTGCGGATCGCCGTCGACCGCGGCCGCGACACCACGCTCGGCCGCCCGCGCGGCGATGAATGCGACGGTAGTCGCGACCACGTCCGGATCTCGCAGGATTCGCCGGTGGCCGAGCCCTTCGGTCATCAGCAACTCGGCGCCCCGCCACGCGCGCGTGATCGCCGCGCCGTGCTGCCAGGGGATCTCTCGCGTCGCCGCGATCGTGAACCACGAGAAGCGGCGCTGTCAGCGCGGGCGCCAGCTCGACCGCGTCGAAGACTGACCACGGCCGGCCGACACGCTCCTCGATCCGGCGGTGCATCCGCTCTCTCACCGCGCGCGAGAACCCGAACGTCTCGCTGAAGCGGAGTGCCGGGGTCACCAGATCGGCCGCCGGCCCCATCAGCACGACGGCGCCCGCGTCCAGGCCGTCCCAGAGCGCCTGGACCGTGGCGGTCGCTCCGACCGAGTGCGCGACGATCGCCGCGAGCGGACCGCGCGACTCGGCGACGGCGCGAATCGTGCTCGTGATCTCCGGGATCGGTCACGGTGCCTTTGTCCGACGCTCCGTGCCCCGGCGCGTCGAACGTCACGACCGAAAAGCCTCGAGCGACGAGCGGACCGACGAGCGCGCCGAGCTGCGCGCCGCGACCGCCCCACCCGTGAACGAGCAGCACGCTCGGTCCGGCGCCCCACACCCATGTCTCGATGCGACGCGCGCCGATCTGCATCGGCCGCGCCCGAGCCGCCGCGAGGAGCGCGATCTCCGCCTGGGGACGTCGCGCTCGCGGCGGCGTCGTGAACAGCCGGCCCGCGATGCGCGCCGCGAGCGCCGGAGCGAGCGCGGAGAGCACGCGGTGGCCGGCCTTGACGAGCGGGAGCAGCGGAGACGGCTTGAAGGATCGAACGATCGTGCTTTTCTCCATGTCGACGTAGTCGAGATCGGTCACGGTGATTCTCCTTCGGGGTTAGCGCCGCCGGCCGGCGGCGCGGCAGCTCTGCAGCAAGGTCTCGAAGGCGTGGGCGGCCCGTTGATGGGCCTTCGGGTCGCGCATCAGGCGCGAGGCGTGGACGAACGCCAGGCCGATTCCCTGGCAGTCGTGCGCGAACTGCTCGCAGTCGAGATCGGCGCGGAAGTGGCCCTCGTTGACCGCGATCCGCGCGGCGCCGGCGAGCGTGTCGATCCAGTCACGAAGATTCTGGACGACGAAGTCTCGGACCGGCCCGGGACGGTCGTCGAGCTCGAAGGACGCCGCCATGAACGGGCAGCCGCCCGGGAGGCTCGGCGATTGCTCCCAGGCGAGCCAGCGATCGAACAGCGCGCGCACACGGGGCTCGCCACGCGGGACGGTGAGCGCCGGCTTCACGACGCTCTCGACCATGCGCGCGCCCGCCATCTTCAAGATCTCGAGCTGGAGCGCTTCCTTCGAGCGGAAGTGGGCGAACAGGCCGCTCTTGGACATCCGAGATCCTCGGCCAGCCGGCCGATGGTGAGCCCCTCGAAGCCGATCCGCGTCGCGAGCCCCGAGCGCGTGAGCCAGGATCGCCTCGCGCGTCTGCTCTCCCTTGGACTGGGCCCGGGGCCGGGCCACGCTCTTGCTCGCCGTCGCCATGGCCAACAAAATAGTACGATCGTTCGGATCTGTCAAGGCCGCTCCGGGGCCGTGCGAAGATAGGGCGCCGATGACCCGATACGTCCTCAAGCGGCTCGTGCTGCTGCCGGCGCTGCTCTTCTTCTTCTCGGTGGCCGTGTTCGCAATCGTGCAGGCGCCTCCGGGCGACTTCCTGACGACCTACGTGGCGACCCTCGCATCGTCCGGTAGCTCGATCAGCGCCGAGCAGGTCGAGGCGCTCCGGCGCGAGTACGGCCTGGATCAGCCGATCTGGATCCAGTACCTCAAGTGGATGGAGAACCTGGCGAAGGGCAATCTCGGCCTTTCGCTCGAGTATCAGCGCCCCAACGCCGAGCTCATCGGTGAGCGCCTCGTTCTCACGATGGTCCTGGCGCTGCTCTCGTTCGTCTTCACCTGGGTCGTCGCCATCCCGGCCGGCATCTACTCGGCGATGCATCCGCGATCGGCCGTCGACTACGTGATGACCGTCATCAACTACGTGGGCGTCGCCACGCCCAACTTCATGCTGGCGCTCGTTCTCATGTGGGGCGCCTTCGCGTACTTCGGCATCTCCGTCACGGGGCTCTTCTCGCCCGGACTTCGTGGACGCGCCGTGGAGCGCGGCGCGCGTGCTCGATCTGCTCAAGCACGTGTGGCTCCCTGCGGTCGTGCTGGGCGTGGCCGGGACCGCGCGGCTCACGCGGGTGATGCGCGCGAATCTGCTCGACGAGCTCAACAAGCCTTACGTCACCACCGCGCGCGCGAAGGGGCTGTCCGAGTGGCGCCTGGTCGTCCGCTATCCGGCGCGGCTGGCGCTGAATCCGCTGGTGAGCACGATCGGCTGGTACCTCCCCGCCCTCTTCTCGGGGAGCCTGATCGTGGCGACCGTGATGAACCTCCCCAACATCGGCCCGCTCCTGCTCCGGGCGCTGATCAACCAGGACATGTACCTGGCCGGGAGCATTCTCCTCATCTATTGCTTCCTCACGATCATCGGCACCTTGATCTCCGACGTCCTCCTGGCGTGGCTCGATCCGCGGATCAGGTTCGAAGAGCGATGAGATGAGCGCGCTCGCGCCCGCGGTCCCGGTGACGGCCGAGGAGCGGGTCTCGGTCGCCTCGAGCTGGCGCCTGATCTGGTGGCGGTTCAGAAAGCATCGTCTGGCGCTGGCGAGCGCGCTCGTGCTGCTGGCGCTGTACGTCGTCGTGCTCTGTCCCGACTTCTTCAGCACCCAGGATCCCGAGGCCACCGAGGCCCGGCTCGCGTTCATCCCCGTCCAGCGCTTGCACCTCTTCGACGGCCTTCGCCCGAGCCCCTGGGTCCCCGACGTGACCGGCAAGCGCAACCCGACGACGCTCCGCATGGAGTGGCGCGTCGACGAGAGCCGGCGGATTCCGGTCCGCCTCTTCGTCACCGGGTACCCGTATCGTCTTCTCGGCATCATTCCGGCGCGCACTCATCTCCTCGGCACGGCCGCTGCCGACGGGCGCGAACGGCTCTATCTCCTGGGCACCGACCGTCTCGGGCGCGATCAGTGGTCGCGCCTCGTGCACGGCACGCGGACATCGATGACGATCGGCCTCACCGCCGTCACGTTCTCGGTCGTCCTCGGCGTGCTGCTCGGCGGGATCTCCGGGTACTACGGCGGTGTCGCGGACGCCATCATCCAGCGTCTGATCGAGCTCCTGCAGTCCTTGCCGACCATCCCGATCTGGCTGGCGCTCACCGCGGCGCTGCCGCGCGACTGGTCGCCCCAGCAGAGTCTTCTTCGCGATCACGGTGATCCTCTCGCTGGTGGGTTGGACGACGCTCGGGCGCGAGGTCCGCGGCCGGTTCCTGGCGCTCCGCGAAGAAGACTTCGTGCTGGCGGCCGATCTGGCGGGAGCCAGCCAGGTCGCATCATCTTCCGTCACATGGTCCCGACGTTCCTGTCGCACATCATCGCGACCAGCACGCTCGCGGTGCCGGCGATGATCATCAACGAGACGTCCCTGTCCTTTCTCGGCCTCGGTATCCGGCCGCCCGCGATCAGCTGGGGCGTGCTGCTCGCAGGAGGCGCAGAACATCCAGACGGTGGCGCTGGCGCCCTGGCTCCTCGTCCCCGGCGCCGTCGTCATTCTGTCGGTCCTCGCCTTCAACCTGGTCGGCGACGGACTCCGGGACGCCGCCGACCCCTACAGCCAGTGACGACACCGGTCCTCGAGGTCAAGGACCTCCGCGTCCACTTCTTCCTCGACGAGGGGCTCGTGCGCGCGGTCGACGGCGTGAGCTTCGACGTGCAGCCCGGGCAGGTCGTCGGCATCGTCGGCGAGAGCGGCTGCGGCAAGAGCGTGACGATGAAGGCCATCTTGCAGATCGTCGAGCCGCCCGGCCGGATCGTCGGCGGCCAGATCCTCTTCAGAAGAGCTCGGGCGCTCCCGTCGACCTGACGCAGCTCTCGCCGAAGAGCGCCGAGCTCCGCGCGATCCGGGGCGCCGAGATCGCGCTCGATCCCGCAGGAGCCGATGGCCGCGTTCAGTCCGGTCCACTCGGTGGGCGCGCAGGTCATCGAGGCGCTCAGGCTCCACGAGCGTCAGTGGCGGCCGAGCGGCCCGCGCCTCTCGCGGACCGAGGCGCGCTCGATGACCGTCGATCTCTTCCGCAGCGTGGGCATCTCGATGCCGGACGAGCGCGTGGACGCCTATTCGTGGCAGCTCTCGGGCGGGCTGCGCCAGCGGGCCATGATCGCCATGGCGCTGTCGTGCCGGCCGCGGCTCCTGATCGCCGACGAGCCGACGACGGCGATCGACGTGACCACGCAGGCGCAGATCCTCAATCTCCTCCGCGATCTGCAGCGCCGGCACGGCACGGCGATCGTCTTCATCACGCACGACCTCGGCGTGATCGCGCAGATGGCCGCGCTACGTGGTCGTGATGTACCTCGGGCGCGTCGATGGAGCAGGGCTCGGTCGAGCAGATCTTCCACGAGCCGAAGCATCCTTACACGCGGGCGCTGCTGAAGTCGATTCCCAGCGTGACCGTCGCGCCCCGGACGCTCCTGCCGACGATCGCCGGCTCGATCCCGCATCCCCTCGGGCGCCCGCGCGGCTGTCCCTTCCATCCGCGCTGCCCGGACGCCATCCCCGGCCTCTGCGCCGAGCGGGTGCCGGCGCTGCGCCCGGTCGGGCCGACGCAGCTTGCGAGCTGCTTCCTGTACAGCCGGGACGAGGCGGTCGAGCCGTGAGCGCGACCTCGCTGGCTCCTGGACGTGCGCCATCTGCGGAAGTCGTTCCCGATCCGCCGGGGATGGAATCGCAAGGTCGTCGGCGCCGTCGCCGCGGTCGACGACGTGAGCTTCACGATCCGCGAGGGCGAGACGCTCGGTCTCGTCGGCGAATCGGGCTGCGGCAAGACGACGACCGCGCGCTGCATCCTCCGCGCGATGTCGCCCACGAGCGGCGAGATCCTGTTCCGCGCGGCCGACGGCCGGGTGGTCGATCTGGCGCCGCTCTCCCGCGCGGAGCTCCGCCCGCTGCGGTCCGCAGATCCAGATGGTCTTCCAGGACCCGTTCGGCTCGCTTGAATCCGCGGATGACCATCTTCGACAACGTCGGCGAGCCGCTCCTGGTCAACGGCCTTCGAGACCGGCGGGCGCGGCTCGATCGCGTCGCGGACGCTGCTCGAGCTGACGGGCCTTCGCCCGGAGCACATGCACCGCTTTCCGCACGCGTTCTCGGGCGGTCAGCGCCAGCGCATCGGCATCGCTCGCGCGCTCGCGACCGAGCCGCGTCTGGTGGTGGCCGACGAGCCGGTGTCCGCGCTGGACGTCTCGGTGCAGGCGCAGGTGCTGAATCTCCTCCTCGAGCTCCAGACCGCGCCTGCCACCTGACCTTGCTCTTCGTGGCCCACGATCTTTCCGTGGTGAAGCACATCAGCGATCGAGTCGCGGTGATGTACGTGGGACAGCTCGTCGAGCTCGCCACCGCCGAGGAGATCTTCCGGCATCCGCGTCATCCGTACACCGCCGCGCTGATGCGGGCCGTGCCCGTCCCGGATCCCCACGCGCCCAGCGGCGACGTGGCGCTCTCCGGCGAGGTCGCGAACCCCGCCAATCCGCCGGCCGGCTGCTACTTCCATCCGCGCTGTCCCTTTGCGGTCGACGTGTGTCGGACCGAGACGCCCGCTCATTCGGGAAATTCAGGCGGGCCATCTCGTACGTTGCCATCGGGCCGACGAGCTCGTCCTCACCGGCGTCGGTGGCTAGCGCGCCCGTCTACAGGTAGCCGCGCCGCTCCGGCGAGATCGCGGTTCCGAAGGTGAAGAAGGCGGAGCTCAACGCGAGCCCGGCGGCGGCCAGGGCGAAGGCGAGCACGTAGGTGCCCGTCGCATCGTAGATGAAGCCGGCCGCAGTGGGTCCCAGGGCCGCGCCGCAGCGCCAGCCGAGGCTCAGCACGCCCATGACCGCGCCGATGGCACGGACACCGAAGGTCTCGACGGCGCCCTTCACGAGTGTCGTGTCGCTGCCCGCGGCGGACAGTCCGAGCCAGAACAGAAGGAAGTTGAGAATCGACAACGACGGCCCGGCGATGACCGCGAGCAGGGTCGTGACCTGGATCGTCAGGCAGAACCAGAACATCGGCTTCGTGCCGATTCGATCGGCGGCCATGCCGATGAGAATCCGGCCGACGATGGTGCCGGCGCCCAGGATCGTGAGCGCCAGCGCCGCGCGCTCGAGCGTGACCCCCGATCCTTCACGTACGACACCAGGTGGATCGACATCATCATCTGATTGAATCCGAGCAGCATCCACGCCATCACGAGGAGCCACAGCCGACGATCGGCCAGCGCTTCGCGGATGGTGGAGCCGCCCGACGCGACGGACCGATCGGTCGCGGCCCCGGTCGCGGCCGGGGAAAGCGCGTGAACAGGCTCCCGGGAATGGCGAGGATCCAGACGAGCGCGCCGAGCACGAGGTACGTGGTCCGCCAGCCGAACCGCTCGATCAAGAACGCGGACAAGCGGGGGCCGGTGACGAAGGCCAGATTGAGCCCGGCCAGCAGGATGCCGAGCGCCAGACCCCGTCGGTCCACGAACCAGCGCGACACGGTCGTGGTGGGGACCAGGTAGACCGACGACATCGCGACGCCGAGCAGCACGCCGAGCACGGTGTAGAGGTGCCAGAGCGCGTCGATCCGCGACGCGAGCGCGAAGAGCGCGCCCACGAAGATCGCGCTCACCGCCAGGATCAGGCGCGGGCCGTAACGATCGCTGGCGGCGCCGATGAAGAACGCGATGAGGCCGCCGATGATCAGGTTCAGCGACGGCGCCACCGAGATCGCCCCGCGACTCCAGCCGAACTCGCTCGCCAATACCGGAAGAAACACGCCGAACCCGGCATGTGAGTTCCAGACGCCGAACATCACGAGCGAGCAGGCGCCTACCACCACCCAGCCTTTGCCGGCGGCGGACGTCGGACATGTGGTCGCGATGATACCCGCGCGGCGGCGCGAAACCTACCAATGGCCGCAGACCGACCAGCCGTCCGTCGTCGACGCGATCCGTTCCGGAAAGCGTGCTCGTGGTTTGTCAATCGCTTGGCCCTCGACGCGTCGTGGCATCTCCGTTGCTCTTCCTCATGCCCAGTGACTCCGCTTGCCGCTCGTCCCGAGATCGAGTCTGCCGCGCCTGGTCGCGCTCAACGGCGGCGCCATGGCGATCCGCAACGGCGCCGCGCGCCGTCATGTCGTGGTGCTTGCGGCTCGGCGACCTGCTCGTCTCCGAAGGGCTCGCGACCCACGCCGAGGTGCAGAAGGCGCTGCGCGTGCAGAGCCAGTCGGCGACGTACATGCCGCTCGGCCACATCCTCGTCGCTCAGAAGGTCATCACGCGAAGCCAGCTGCTCTCGGTCCTCGACCGCCATCGCCGGCGCTCGAAGCTCGGCGAGCTGCTGGTCAAGTCGACAGGCGATCACGGCGGGCCAGCTCGAGACCGCGCTCGCCGAGCAGCGGCGCTGGAAGCAGACGCTCGGCGAGGTGGTCGTCCGGCTGAAGTTCGTGACCGAGGAGCAGATGCGGCGGGCGCTCTGCCAGCAGCTCCACATCAACTACTTCGATCTCGACACGATCGTGCTCGGACCGCGCGCTGCGAGCCCTCGATCAATCCGCGCTTCGCCAAGAAGCGCCTCGTCGTCCCGATCGCACGCGTGGGCCAGACCCTGGTCGTCGCGATGGACGACCCGACGCGGACGCCGGTCGTCGACGACCTCCAGGCGAGCACCGGGCTCGACATCGAGGTCATCACGTCGACGACGGACCAGCATCCGGCGGGCTCTCGAGCAGATGTATCCACGCCCGTGGAACGCCGAATGTCGCGGCGCCCGCGACCGCGCCGGTCGGCCATCAGGTCCCGACGATCGTCGGCGAGGCCCAACATCCTGAGCTTCGAGGAGATCGACCGGCTCGCGGACGAGAAGCTCGACGCTACGTCGACGCCCATCACGCGTCGGAGGGCACGGCCAGCATGGTGCGCCGGCTCCTGAGGCTCGCCATCGAGTGGGGCGCCTCCGACATCCACCTGGAGGCCGTGGAGCACGGGATCCAGACGCGCTTCCGCGTCGACGGGGTCCTGCAAGAGCTCGAGCTCGGCGGATCTCGACGCGGTGATGAATCAGAATCGCGCCAAGCTGATGTCGCGGCTCAAGATCCTCAGCAAGCTCGACATCGCCGAGCGGCGCGCGGCCCGCAGGACGGAAGCTTCCGCGCGCGGCTCGCGCGCGACGGGCAGACCGCCACCGTCGACTTCCGCATCTCGATCATTCCCGGCTACTACGGCGAGAGCGCCGTGATCCGGATCCTGGACCCCGCGGGCTGCCGCAGTCCGTGGAGGGACTCGGCCTGCGCGCCCCGTCACGATGCGGATGCGCCAGCTCCTGCGCTCGTCCACCGGCATCATCCTGGTCACCGGCCCCACCGGCTCCGGCAAGAGCACCACGCTCTTCGGTGCGCTCAAGAGCGTCTACCAGCCGGGCATCAAGGTCCTCACGGCCGAGAACCCGATCGAGTACGTCTGCGACAACTTCCGCCAGCACGAAGTCGACGAGCGCCTCGGAAACACCTTCGCCACGTTCCTGCGCTCGTTCCTGCGCCACGATCCGGACGTGATCATGGTCGGCGAGATCCGAGACGGCGAGACCGCGAACCTCGCGTTCCGGGCGGCCCAGACCGGCCACCTGGTCCTGAGCACCTTGCATACGAACGATGCGATCAGCGCGCTCCCGCGCCTCCTCGATCTCGGCGTCGACGCCAACCTGATCGCCTCGTCCTTGCTGGGTGTCCTCTCACAGCGGCTGGCCCGCGAGGTCTGCTCGGAGTGCCGGGAGCTCTACACCCCGCCCCAGCAGCTCCTCGAGGAGACGCTCGGCACGGCGCGGGTCGACTTCCCGTGGTCCGGGGCGCCGGATGCGCCGCGTGCAACTACACGGGCTACCGGGGCCGGATGATCCTCTCCGAGCTGTGGACGCCCAACGATGCCGACGTCGTGCTCATCAACAAGGGAGCGCCGTTCGACGGAGTCCGGGAGAGCGCGCGCAAGACCACGCTCTCGATGGCTGACGACGTCGTCGAAAGCTCCGCACAGGGTCGGACGAATCTGGAAGAGCTCATTCGCGCCCTCCCCACTCGGCGCTCCGCCGCAGCTCAGCGCTGTCGACGACCGGGCTCGAGCGCCGCGCACGGCGCGAATCTCCTGGACGTCGTCGACGCGTAGCTCGCCCGCAGCACCGCCGCGTCGGACGAGTAGTTGATGATCGTGGCGCCGAGCTCGATCATGCTGGCGCACGCCCTCCGCGCTGTCGGTCAGCATCGCCACCGCCTTGCCGTGCTTGCGCGCCGCGGTCGACCAGCCGCTGGCGGTGCTCGTCGAGCGCCGCATGTCTGCGCCGGCGTGCCGAGCACCCCGAGATCCTGGGCGAGGTCGGTCGGGCCGATCGTCAGCGCGTCGATCCCGGGAGTGGCCGCGATCTCGTCGAGCCGGCTGAACGCGAGCTTCGTCTCCAGCATGATCGTCACGTGCACGCGCGCGTTCGCGTGCGCGGTGTGCTCGGCGAGCGGCGCGTACCTGGAACTCGGTGTTGGGTCCGAAGCCGTACATGCCGCGGTCACCGAGCGGCGCGTAACGGCAGCACGCGCGCGACCTCCCGTCGCCTGCTCCGGCGTGTCGACCTGCGGCACGTGGAGATTCCAGACGCCGGCGTCGAGCAGGCGCGTGATCCATTCGCGGTTGCCGTCGGCGGCCGGACGACCATCGGAAAGTTCATCGCCCGCGCGAGCGCCGCCATGTCGGCCACCGTCTCCATCGAGAACGGCGAATGCTCCATGTCGATCACGCGCGAAGTCGAGGCCCGCCGCGCGGAGCAGCATCAACACCGATGGGCGTGCGGATCATGTTGACCCAGGTGCCGAGCTGCACCTCGCCGCGCTCGGCGCGGACCCGGTAAAGATTCTCGTCGGCCATCGTCAGCTCATCAGCCCGTAGAACTTCCCGGCGTTCTCGCAGGTGATCTTGTGCACGACGTCGGCCGGCAGGTGGCCGAACTGCTCCTCGATGTACTCGCGACGACTCCGGCCAGACGCCGTCGGTGTGCGGGTAGTCCGAGCCCCACATGAGCGTCTCCACGCCCATGTCGTCGATCAGCTTGGTGCCGATCCGGTCGAACTGGAACGTGGCCTTGCACTGGCGGCGCCAGTAGTCGCTCGGCTTCATCGTGAGGCCGAGGTCGCGGAAGCGGTCCTCCCACTCGAAGTCCATCCGGTCGAGCGCGTAGGGGATCCAGCCGATGCCGCTCTCGCCGAACGAGATGCGGATGTTCGGGTAGCGCTCGAGGACGGCGGCGCCGATCACCGCGGCCAGGATGTTGACCAGGTTCATCTGGAAGCCGGCCACGCTCGGTGAAGAACGCGGCGCGGCGGGTCTGCCCGGTCTGCCGTCTCGCGCACGCCCGGCGGCAGCGACGGGAACGTGTGGAAGTGCAGCGGCAGGTTCACGTCGTTGACGGCCTGCCAGAGCGGCTCCCACATCGGATGCCACATCGGCTCCATGTCCCACGAGCACGAGAGCTCGAGGCCGCGCAGCCCGAGCTTGCGCCACGCGATGGACTCTCCTTCACCGCCGCGTCGAGGTTGCCGTAGGGCAAGCACGCCAGGCCGATGTGGCGCTCGGGATAGTGCTTGCAGAAGTCGACGAGCCAGTCGTTGTAGATGCGGAACATCTCGCCGGCCGCCTCGTGATCGCCCAGCCGCGTGGCGGCGCCGAGGATGCCGAAGATGCACCTCGGCCTGCACGCCGTCGCGATCCATGTCCTTGACGCGCAGGTGCGGATCAGCCGGGCGACGGATCCCCTTCTTGCCGTCGTCGTAGAGCCCGGTCGCCGCCATCACGTCGACGCGCTGGTTCTGACCGGGCACGTACTTCGTACCCGGTCGAGCCGATGCCGCCGACGAGCCCGAACGGCGCGCCCGTTCTTGCGTGGTCCACTGCGGACCGTCGGGACCGTCCGACGACGTACGGCATCCGGTCCTTCATGAGCGCCGAGGCGTTCGCGGTGAAGAGATCGGGCGGAAGCCAGGGCATGTCGATGTGGCAGTCGGCCGAGATCCGCGTGTAGTGCATGTACTCCCTCCGAGCGTGTGAAGTTGAGGCGATGCTAGTCCCGGAGCCTCCCTGGGCAAGCGGAGTCTCGGCGGCTACACTCGACGGTCATGGAGCGACGCGTCGTCGGCGTGATCTCTGATACTCACGGGCTCCTCCGGCCCGAGGCGGTCGCGGCGCTGGCGTCGGTCGACCTGATCGTGCACGCCGGGGACATCGGCTCCGCGGCGGTCCTCGACGAGCTCGGCTCGATCGCGCCGGTGCTCGCCGTGCGCGGCAACAACGACCGCGGCCCCTGGGCGGCCTCGGTTCCCGAAACGCTGACGACCGAGGTCGGAGGACTCCGCCTGTACGTCATTCACGACCTCAAGACCTTGCCGAAGGACCCGGCCGACCTCGGCGTCGACGTGATCATCTCCGGTCATTCGCACAAGCCGAAGGTCGAGCGCCGCTCGGGGGTCCTCATGCTCAATCCCGGAAGCGCCGGGCCTCGCCGCTTCAGCCTCCCGATCGCGGTGGCGCGCCTGCGCGCGTCGCGCCTCCGGACCGACGGCCGAGATCGTCGAGCTCGACGTCGCGCCGCGAAGCCGGCCGTCGACGGCGCGAAGGCGCGCGGCGCAGTATCCCCGGGAGGAGGGATGCGGTGAAGGACATCTCGAGCCTTCGATCGACTCTCGAGTATCTCGAGGCCGCCGGCGAGCTGGTCACCACCGACGTCGAGGTCGATCCGCACCTCGAGGTCGCGGCGATCCAGAAGCATTTCGACGGCGGCGCCGCGCTCCTCTTCAACAAGGTGAAGGGCTATCCGAACGCGCGCATCTGCAACAACATCTTCGCCAGCGCGGAGCGCATCGCGCGGCTCCTGGACGTCGACGATCCGCGAAAGCTCAAGCACAAAGTCGTCGAGGCGCTGCGGGCGCCCCTGCCCCCGATCGAGGTGAAGGACGGGCCCTGCCAGGAAGTCGTCGTGACGAAGGACATCGACGTGTGGGACGTCGTCCCGATGATCTCGCACTCCGACAGCGATCCCGGCCGCACCCTGGGCGCCGGCACCACGGTCGTGCGCGGCAAGCACTTCTGGGGTGGCTCGCACATCGGCTACAACCGGATGAATTTCCGCGGCCCCGACTACTCGAGCTTCCAGATCTCGCCGGGCTCGCACATGGACCAGATCGCCACGCACTGGTATCGCCAGGGGCCCATCCCGGTCACGATCAACATCGGAATCCCGCCGACCTGCACGATGATGGCGGGCTCCGGATTCACGTACGTGATCCTGCCGCGAGGCTGCGACGAGCTCGGCGTCGCCGGGGCGCTCCAGGGCTACCCGGTCGAGCTGGTGCGCGCTCGGACACAGGACGCCTGGTCGATCGCGAACGCGGAATATGTCGTCGAGGGCTACATCGACACGACCCAGAAGGTGTGGGAGAGCCCGCTCGCCGAGAAGGACGACGCGCAGGGCGTCCATCCATTCCATCCGGAGTGGTCGGGCTACATGGGCAAGTCCTACCGCACCTACAAGTTCCAGGCGACGGCGATCACGCATCGTGCCGGACCGGCCGCTCTACTACGGCCTCATCGTCCACGGCATGGACGAGCACTTCATCGACGGGGTCGTGCGCGAGGCGTGCTTCCTCGAGCTCGCCGAGCGGATCGTGCCCGGCCTCTGCGTCGACACGCACATCCCGATGGGCATGACCGACTGGGGCGGCGTGATTTTCCAGGTCAAGAAGCGCCGCGCCCGCGACGAGGGGCTGCAGCGCAACATCCTGACGGCCGCGCTCTCGATCTCGCTGGGCGCGCGCCTCGGCATCGTCGTCGACGAGGACGTCGACATCTACAACATCGAGGACATCCTGTGGGCGCTCACGACCCGGGTGAACCCCAAGGAGGACATCCTGACGATCTGCGAGGGCGGCTTCGGGCAGACCTTCCAGCCCGCGGAGCGCAGCTCGGCCGGTGACCGCCAGTGGACGCAGGGCAATATCCGGTTCTCCGGCGCGATGGGCATCGACGCCACGCGCCCGTTCATCCACAAGGACGCCTTCGAGCGGGCCCGCTACAACATCGAGGTCGTCGACCTCGCCAAGTTCTACTCGCCCGAGCAAATTCGCAAGGCGAAGGCCGGACAGCGCGACTACGCGCCAAGTTCCTGGCCGACGCGCGGGATCTGACGCGCCGCTCAGGTCCGCCGCGCGAGAAGAGAAACGCCAGCTGGTCGTTGCCGCTCGCGATGTGGATACGACGCGAGCACGACGAGCACGAGGCCGATCGCGATCGGGGCCCGCCATCAGCCAGAGCCGTTTGCCGACTTTCGCCGGAGCCGCCGATCAGCGGAATCGTCACCAGGACGGTGGCAGCCTGCTGAACGCCGGAGTTCCTCGGGCGTAGTGGAACGATCCGTCGAGATGATCGGCGAGGATGCACCGCGAGCGCCGCCACGCCGAGGCTCAGGGCCAGACCGAGCAGTATGAAGACGCGACGCTCGGGTGCCGCCGCGCTCCGCGCGGGCACCGCGGGATCCAGGATCCGGAACTCCTCCCCGATCGCGGCGGTCGCCTTCGGTGAACGCTCGAGCCCGGCGATCTCCGCCTTGAGCCGGATCACGTCGGGATACTGAGCGGTGTACACCTCCTGCATCCGGACCAGCTCCTGCTGCAGACGCGTCAACCGGGCGGCGCTCGCCTGGCGCACCAGGATCTTCGCGTTCTCCTCGACGTAGAAGGCGGCGAGCGCGTTGGTGACGCGCGCGACCGTCTCAGGATCCCGGGCGCGAAACGTGATGCCGAAGCGCGACGGTAGTCGGGCGACCGGCCAGCTCGGCTCTGACGGGCTTCACCTGGATATCGCGCCGCAACCGTTCCACGGCGATCGCGTGCGCTCCCCACTCCCTGAGCTCGGGGTAGAGGTTGAACGACTCCATGAGTGCCACGAGCCGTGCTTGACTCGAGGACTTCTTGTCCGATCGTCTGTAGCCGAGTCTCGCAGCTCGCCCGCCGATCAGCGACTTCCCGTTCTCCTCCGTGGTTCCGGGATGCTCGACGAGCACCATCGGCGGTCGCCCGGTAGATGTCGGGCAGCGACATCGCGACGGTCGCCGCGCCGGCGAAGACCACGACAGAGACGACGGCCGCCAGACGGCCGTGGCGTCGACGACCGCGAGTGCGCGCGTCGTGGCGTCGCCGTGCTCACGAGGGTCAACGCCATCTCAAGGCACGACCAGGGTGTCGCCGGGCCGCAGGAAGAATGTCTCCGGCTGACCGCTCGCGATCACTTTGTCGTAGTCGCACGGAATCCGCGTCACCGTCGAGCCTTCCACGCGCAGGATCACCATCTTCGATCGGCGGGCGAAATCGTTGAATCCGCCGGCGAGCGCGATGGCCTCGAGGATGGAGGTGCGGCTTTTCGAGGTCGTAGCGGCCGGGTCTTCTGACTTCGCCGATGACCGCGACCTTGCAGGCTGTGGATCTCCCGGACGACGACGGACACTTCGGGCGAGGCGATGTATCTGGCCAGGCGTCGCGTCAGATCAGCCTTGAGCTGCTTGGGCGTGAGCCCGGCGGCCTGCACGTCGTCGAGCAGCGGCAGCGAGATCATGCCGTCGGGTCGGACCGGGACCGTCCGGCTGATCACCGGCGTTGTTCCACACGGTGATGTCGAGGACGTCCTCGGTGCCTATCGTGTATCCGCTCGGCGGGACCGGCAGGACCGGCAGGCCAGTGTCCAGGCCCGAGCACCAGCGCCGCCGCTGCAAAACCGCTGCAACTGCCCATCGCGTGAACATCGCCGCACCTCCGCGATATCTCGACGTGCTAGAGCCACGATAGAGGTGGAACCCGCGTGGGCTCCACTGGGAGATTACCGGATCCGTGTTCGGAAACCGGAAAATGCCGAGCATGACCATGCATCGGCCGCCTTGACGGCACGGTCCGCGCCGGAGCAGTATCGCTCACGGCGTGGGACCGACCAGCTTCCCGCGTACGGAGGGAGAGCGCATGGACTTCGGAATCTTCACGGAGCAGATACGGCGCGGCAGCAGTCAGGGCGAGTGGTTCCAAGAGCTGCTCGATCTCGCCGACGCGGGCGAGCAGTGGGGACTCGACGTGGTGTGGCTGGCGGAGATGCTCGTCAACCCCGCCCGCTCGGTGCCTGTCGGCGCCCCTGCTGGTGGCGAGCTGGATCGTGGCCCGCACGCGCCGCCTGCGCGTGGGGACGGCCGTGCAGCTCCTGCCGCTGAATCACCCGCTCCGCGTCGCCGGCGAGGTCGCGACGCTCGATCACCTGAGTCAAGGGCGCTTCGACTTCGGGATCGGGCGCAGCGGCGGACCGCGCGCCTACGACGCGCCTCGGCGTTCCGTACGAGGAGAGCCAGGCGCGACTTCTTCGAGGCGCTCGAGAGTCATCCTGACGGCGTGGAAGGGCGAGCCCTTCAGCTACGAGGGCAAGTTCTATCGCTTCACCGAGACGCACCGTCACACCGCGCCCGTATCAGCAGCCCCATCCGCCGGTCCGCATGGCCGCGACGACCGCCGAGACGTTTCCGCAGGTCGGCCGGATGGGTCTGCCGATCTTCGTGGGACTTGCGCGGCATGAGCATTCCGGAGCTGTCCGTGCACGTGAAGACGCTATCGCGAAGCCTGGCGCGAGGCCGGTCATCCCGGCGACGGCGAGCGTGTGCCTCCGCATTCCCGTGTACGCCGCCCCGACCGAGAAGGCCGCGCTGGACGAGCCGGAGGAGACGATCACGTACTACTTCCAGCGTCAGGCCGATCTGACGCGCGCGCCGATCGGGCGCGCCGGCACCGGACCGGTGGAGCGCCGGGTCACGCAGGCCAAGACCTTGTCGACCCTCTCGTATCCCGAGATCCTCGACACCAAGGTGGCGTTCGGCACGGGCCCGGCGCTCGTGGATCGCTTCGCCAAGCTTCGGGAAGAGCTCAGTCTGGACGGCGTCGCGGCTGAGCTGAACCCGGGCGGGCTCTTGCCGATGGAGCAGGAGAAGCGCAGCCTCCAGATCCTCACCCAGCAGGTGATGCCCGCGTTCAAAATAAGGAGCGTTCCGATGGCCACACGCGACAACGGCGCCACGAAATTCGAGACGGTACGCTACGAGCCCGAAGGGCGCCATCTGCCACATCGTCCTGAACCGCCCGGAGAAGCTCAACGCCGCCAACGATCAGCTCGTCGAAGAGGTCAACGACGCGCTCTTCGAGTTCGACGCCGATCCCGAGCTCCGTGTCGCGATCATCAGCGGCGCCGGCCGCGCGTTCTGCTCCGGCGCCGACGTGCGTCAGCGCCAGCTCCGCACCCGCGACGAGCTCAAGCGGCTGGGCGGCCCCGCCGGCCGGCGTTCGCGCGAAAACGGGCTCGCCGACACCGTCAACTGGAAGCCGGTGATCGCCGCCGTCCACGGCTATGCGCTCGGGCTCGGCTACTCGTTGTCGCAGTCGTGTGATCTGGTGCGTCGCGGCCGCGGGACGAAGTTTCAGATCCGCGAGGTGCAGCGCGGTCTCGCCAGCGGCCAGCACTGGGTCGCGACCTGGTTCTGGACGGGCAGCCGCTTCGCGAACGAGGTCGCGCTGACCGGCCGCATGTTCACGGCCGAGGAGGCGCACCAGCACGGCATGGTGAATCGCGTGGTGCCCGGGCCGGAGCTCATCTCCGCCGCCGAGGCGCTGGCCGCGGAGATCCTCGAGAACCCGCCGCTCTCCGTCCGCGCCAACGTCCGGGTCATGCGCTGGTTCGTCAACGAGATGCAGCGCCAGTCCCGCTACTACACGCAGGGACTCGGCCTGCACCTCAGCGACGACTTCCAGGAATCAGCCCGCGCCTTCATCGAGAAGCGCAAGCCGAGCTTCAAAGGCCGCTAGCGGCAGCCGGAGCCCGGCCGGGGGCTGGGGGCGCGAGGGCTGCGTCACCCACTCGCCCGAATCGCAGCTCTTCGAGCTGCGTACGGGACGAGGGGGTCCCACTTCGCTCGCGCACCCCCGAGCCCCCGGCTCGCCGGCCGCCGACTGTCGGCTTAGCTCGGATCTCAGTCGGCGAACTGGGCGGCGCGCCAGCGGAGGGCGGCGCCTAGGCCATCTTTCTCGCGGATCTCGTCGAACTTCGATGCCGACTTCGGTGCGGGCCGCGTAGAGGGCGGCCAGGATGTCGAGGCCGGAGTTGATCGCGTTCCGGAAACCGGCGGATTCCGCGCCGCGGTTGATGGAGAGCTTGGTGGCCGCGAGCGCCTCCGGCGAGATCAACGCCATCGCGCCGCGCGTATTTCAGGGTCGCCGCCGCCAGCTCGGCTCGCGGGACCACGCGGTTGACCATTCCGTATTGCAGCGCGGTCTGCGCGTCGATGGGATCGCCGAAGAAGAGCAGCTCGCGGGCGCGCTTGAGACCGATGATGAACGGCATGACGAGCGCCGGGCCGACGTTCGAGAAGCGGATCTCCGGCTCGCCGAACAGGGCATCGTCGGCGGCGATCGTGAGATCGCACATCATCACGAGCTCGCAGCCGCCGCCGAGGCAGTGGCCCTGCACGGAGGCGATCACCGGCTTCTTCATCTCCCACGGCGTCATCTCGAGCTGCGACGTCGTCGGTCAGCGATTCGTGCCACGCCAGCGCGTTGCCGCGCCGGGCGGCCCGCGCCGGGTTCGGCGAGATGTCGTAGCCGGCGCAGAAGCTCCGGCCCTCGGCGCGCAGGATCACCACGCTGGTGGCCGGGTCGCGGTCGGCCTCGTGGAAGCGCTCGACGAGCATCTTCTTCAGCTCGGGGCTGATGGCGTTGAGCTTGTCGGCTCGGTTGAGCGAGACGATGCCGACGCTGGCCGTCGGCGGCGTACGTGACGAGTCGGTGTGGTCATGGCGGCTCCTCAGGAATCGGACGGTGTCGGGATCACGAGCGAGATGCGGTTCTTGCCTCCGACGTGCGCGTACTCGACGCGCTCGGCGATCGCGGCGACCAACGCGACGCCGAGCCCGCCGACCGGGCGCTCCTCGACGCCGAGGCTGTCGTCGGGCACGCCGACTCGCGCGAACGGATCGTACGGGCGCGCCGTGTCCTCGTAGGTGAGCGCGATCGAGCCGGCGCTGGATCGGCGAAGGCGAGATACACGGGCGCTTCGGTGTCGGTCCCGTGGCCGTGCACGACCGTGTTCGTGAAAAGCTCCTCGACGAGCAAGGTCAGCCGGAGACACGCCTTGCGCGGCACGCCGTTCGTCGCGCAGATGTCGGCGATGAATTGCGCCACAGCGGGTAGGGTATCCCGACGGGCCGGGAAGGTCCTGTGGTGGTTTCCGGTATTCGCGTCGTGGCTCGTGCGCGCCTCCGGATCTCGCGAGATGGCTCAGACCGACTCGGCTACTATATATACATCGGGTTGCGCGTCGGGCGGCTGTGCATTCCGGAATAGCCCGACGATTGCGAGATGTACGAGGAGGACACCATGAGATCCGCGTTGATTGCTCTGACCTTGCCGATGGTTCTGGCCTTCGGTGTCGCGCTCGCCGCGGCCCAGGATGCCGGACAGATCAAGATCTCCAAGGGCTGCGGCCCAGATCGAGCGGTCCGGTCAGAAGCTCCCCGCCAGCGTCGGCCAGGTCGTGCAGCAGGGCGACGTCGTGACCACGGGCGCCGACGGCTCGGTCGGCATCACGTTCCGCGACAGCAGCCTGGTCTCCGATCGGTCCGGACAGCGTGCTCGCGATCGATCGCTTCGTCTTCGACTCGACGACGCACCAGGGCGCCTTCGACGAGCTCGCTGAAGCAGGGCACCCTGGCCGTCGTTTCCGGCAAGCTGGCCAAGCAGTCGCCCGAGGCGATGAAGGTGCAAGACGCCGGCGGCGATCCTCGGCGTGCGCGGGACCGAGTTCCTCGTTCGCACCGGCCCGGCGAAAGACTGATCCCCTGCCCGACTGCCGGCGCGACATCTCGTCTGGCTCGCGCCCTCGCGCTGACCGCTCTGGTCGGCTGCGCCAGCCGGAACGATCTGTACGTCCTGCTGCCCGGGCAAGGACGGAAAGACCGGCGCGCTCTGGTCGTCGAGGCGAGCGACAAGAAGCAGACGCTCGATCACGCCCTACGCCGCGGCGCGCGTGAAGAACGTCGGGCAGCGTCAGCGGCACCAAGAGCTCGGAGACCGAGGTGAAGCAAGACTTCGGCCCGGCGCTCGAGGCGCAGCCGCAACGGCCGGTGTCCTTCTTCCTGTATTTCCTCGCCGACACCGACGAGTTCGCGCCGGAGTCCAAGGCGCTCGTCAACCAGATCTTCGCCGAGATCGCCCGCCGGCCGGCGCCCGAGATCGTCGTCATCGGCCACACGGACCGCGTCGGGCGCCGTGCCGTACAACGACGCGCTGTCGCTGCGGCGCGCCGAGCGCTGTACGCGACGAGCTCGATGAAGCTCGGGATCCCCAGGGTCCGGATCTCGGTGGCCGGCCGCGGCGAGCGCGAGCCCGAGGTGCCGACGGCCGACGAGGTCGCCGAGCCGCGGAACCGCCGCGTCGAGATCAGCGTCCGCTAGGTCCCTTCCACGCGCAGCACCAGGATCGCCAGGTCGTCGGACGGCTCGACGCCGTCGGTGAACCGGCTGACCTCCAGACGGATGGCGCTCACCGACGTCGGCGGCGCTCGCCGCCGGCCCGGTCTTCGTCCAGCAGCGCCTCGAAGCGGCTCCGTCCGTATGAGCTCGGCCTTCGGCGCTCATGCCGCCTCGAGTCACGCCGTCCGTGACGAGGCAGAGCGTGTCGCCGGGCGTCCAGACGGCGCGCGCTCGCCGTGTAGGGAAAGCGGTCGACCGACGCAGAGCGGCGGGCCGCCGCCGTCCGCGAGGCGCAGGCTAGCGGCCGGTCGCCGCTCGGCAGCAGAGTAGGGCGGCTCGTGGCCGGCGTTGCAGTATTCGAGCAGGCCGGTGCGCGCGTCGAGGATCGCCGGCCAGCACGGTGACGAAGAGCCCTTCGGCGTTGTCGCGCGAGATCTCGGCGTTGGCTTCGCGCATCACGGCGTCGACGGACCTGACGTGCCTGCGCAGCGCCGCGCTCTTGTAGAGCGCCTTGCTGACGGCCATGAAGAGGCTGCCCGGCAAGCCCTTGCCGGAGACGTCGCCGATCAGGAAGAAGATGCCGGTCGCGATCGAGCGCGAAGAAGTCGTAGAGATCGCCGCCCACCTCGCGCGCCGGCTCGAGGAACGCGTAGAGGTCGAGGCGCGTGTCGCCCGGAAACACCGTGGTCGGGCTGCGGCAGGCTGCTCATCTGGATCCGGCGGGCCGCCTCCAGCTCGCCGGCGAGCCGGGCCGCCTGCTCGCGCTGCTGCTCGATCTGAGCGGCGCAGCGATCTGGCGCTGGCTCTCGGCCTCGGCCAGCGTGACGACCAGCATCGCCGTGAAGAGCGCGCCGAGCGCGAGCGACGGGAGCGCGGCGTCGAACAGGAGCCCGCGGTGGAGATAGAGCGAGGAACCCGCCGGCCCACGATCGAGGCCGACCAGGAGCGCGACAGCGCCGCGACCGAGGCGCCGGACCGCCAGTCGCGGCACCACCAGCACGAGTCCGGAGCCCGGCCAGGAGCAGCACGGCGGCCTCCGTCCACGCCGTGGCGCGGGGCCGGGACAGGAGATCGCCGTCGAAGATCGATCTCGAGGAGCTGGGCGTGGATCTCCACGCCCGACATCCGCTCGGTCACCGGCGTCGCCTGGTAGTCGGACAGGCCCGAGCGCGGTGACGCCGATCAGGACCAGCTTGCGCTCGAACAGCATGGAGATCGACCTTTCCGGCGAGAACGTCGGCGGCCGAGACGAAGCGCGCCGGATCGGTTCGCGAGAAGCGGAGCCGCACGCTGCCGTCCGGCTCGGTGGGAACGAGACAGGCCGCCGATGCCCACCGCCCTCGACGCCCGCGGCGCCGACCCGCACGGTGAGCAGCGGCGCCGCCGGTGGCGACGCGGAGAATCTCGACCCCGAACGACGGAGCACGAGCGCGTCACCGACGGCGGCGAGAGCGGCATGCGGCGCACCACGCCGCGCTCGGCCTCGAAGTTCAGGAGACCGTGGCCCCTCGCGACCCGATCGATCTCCTCGACGCTGCGCAGCGTCGCCTCGAAGCGCGCGCACGAAGCGGCTGGGATCGCCGCCGATGGTGCGAAGCGGCGCCTGGCGAAGCGGCTGCGCCGGCCCGGCCACGGATCGCGCTTCGAGGCCGGCGACGCCCGAGCACGACCGGCCGCCGCCGAGCGCCTGGGCCAGGACCGCGTCGTTGCTCGGCAGGCTTGACGAGCTCGCTGGACCAGGCCGGGGCCCATGCCCGGGACGAATTCCGGCACGCGTCCCGGCGAGAGCCGATCGGCCTCGGGCATCACCATGATCGATGCCGATCGCGGCCGGGTGCGGCCTCGGCCAGCAGGCCCACGAGCCGGGCGAGCCAGGTCCGCGGCCACGGCCACTGTCCGTGCAGGCGCAGGCTCTCCTCGTCGATCGCGACGATGACGGCCGGGGCCGAGCGGCGAGCCCGCGGTGCCCAGCGCTGATAGGCGTCGAAGCCGGCCAGGCGAATCACCCCGAGGCCGCAGCAGGTCGGGCGCGAGCCCGACGCCGAGGAAGATCGCCAGCAGCAGCAAGCCGAGGGGTTGACCGCGACGGCCGCGCAGAGCCCGGACCCACACCTGCTCCGACCAGTGCATCCGGGTCAGAACGCGGGCGTCAGAGAGCGATCTCCATGCCGTCGTACGCCGCCAGGATCTCCACGCGCCGGTCGCCGCGCGTGATCTCTTCCAGTCGCCGCGTCTCCGCGAGCAGCGCGGCGATCTTCTGGTCGTCGGAGAGGGGCTCGTGATGGTACAGGCAGAGACGCTTGGCGTGCGCCCGCTGGCACAGCTCCAGGCCGACGATGTTGCTCGAGTGCCCCCAGTCCTCCTTGATCGACGTCGCCTCGGCGAGCGAGTACTGCGAGTCGAAGATCACCAGGTCCGCGTCGCGGAAGAACTCGACGAAGCGACTGGACCTCCGCGAGATCGTCCTGCTTGTGCTCCGGCGTCGGTCGAGTAGACGACGACGCGGCCGGCCCGCTGGAATCGATAGCCGTAGGAGTCGCCGCCGTGGCGCTGGAGCTTGGCCTTCACCGAGAGCCCCGCGATCTCGTACTCGCGCCCGGGCTCGAGCCGCACGAACTCGATCCGGGCGCTGAGCCCGGAGAAATCGACCGGGAAGAACGGCGGCGCGTGCTGGCGCCGGAAGGCGTCCTCCAGCTCGGCGTGGCAGCCGTAGATCCGGATGTGGTTCGTCGGCGTGTAGATCGGCAGGAAGAACGGGAAGCCCATGATGTGGTCCCAGTGAACGTGGGACATGAACACGTGAAACGGTGTGGCCGCTCGGACCCGCGCGCGGCGAGGACGTCGTTGCCGAAGACGCGCGGCGCCCGACCCCAGGTCGCACAGGACGTAGTCCGTCGAGCCCGCGTCGAGCTGGACGCAGGACGAGTTGCCGCCGAACGTGTGGGAGACCGCGAAGTCGACCTCGCGCTCGAGAAAGCTCGCCGCCTTCTCCGGCGTGTCGAGCGAGCGCCCGGCGGCGCGCACGAGCGTCGCGACGAGCTTGCGCCGGATTTCGGCCGAGGTCATGGCCACCGGGATCGAGCCGCGGGTTCCCCAGAACCTGACGCGCAGGCCCGCGTCAGGCGGCATCGAATGCGGCCAGGGCCGGCGGCGAGAGCTGCGCGAGGCCCTCGCGGACCGACGGGAACACGTTGAGGACCATCGTGAAGCGCGTGATGTCGAAGATCTCCCGGACGTCGGGCTGCAGCGCGGCGACGCCGATCGCGCCGCCCTGCGCCTTGGCCTGCTTGGAGGCCAGCATCAGCACGCGGAGCCCGACGCTGCTGATGTACTCGACGCCCGCCAGATCGAGGATGATTCGATCCTGACCCGCGGCGCAGCGAGCCAGGTGCGGAGCCAGCGCCGCCTTGAAGCCTTCCGACGTCGAATGGTCGATGCGCCCCGCCGGGGCGAGCACGACCGTGTCGGCGTACCGCTTCGGCGTCAGCTCCATGTTGGCTCCCCGCATCCGAGATGACACGTGGTGCAGGTTTCAATGCTATCACCAGCCCCGTCCGGAGCGATCATCATGCCTTGACCGCGCGGGCCGATCCAGCGCAGTATCGGCGACAGCCAGCCCCTCACGAGGACACATGGATCTCGCGCTGAACGACGTCACCGTGCTCGACCTGGGTCAGGTCATCGCCATGCCCTTCTGCACGATGCTGCTCGCCGACATGGGCGCGCGCGTCATCAAGGTCGAGTCGCGGGAGCGGGGACGCGAGCGCGTGTCCCTCGGCATCAAGCGCACGCGCGACGGCGTCGAGGAGCGGGTGCCGGCCGCGCAGTATCGCGAGCGGAACAAGCTCGGCATCACGCTCGAGCTCAAGACGCCGCGAGGGGGTCAAGCTCTTCAAGGAGCTGGTCGGCCACGCGGACGTGGTGACCGAGAACTTCAGCGTGGGCACGATGGACCGCCTGGGACTCGGCTACGAGGAGCTCCGGCAGGTGAAGCCGGACATCATCTACGCCTCGATCACCGCGTTCGGCCAGCACGGTCCGTACGCGCCGCAGCGGGGCTACGACATGCTGGCGCAGGCGATCAGCGGGTACATGAGCATCACCGGCTTCCCGGAAGGGCCGCCGACCCGATCCGGTCAGTCCATCTCGGACTACTACGCCGGCATGCTCTGCGCCTTCAGCATCGTGTCGGCCCTGCACTACCGCCACCGCACCGGCAAGGGCCAGCGCATCGATCTGGCGCTGCTCGACAGCCTGCTGATCGCGCTCGACAACCTCGGCGAGCGCTACACCGTCGGCGGCGAGATTCTCACGCGGGCCGGCAACGTCTCGTTCGGCGGCTCGAGCTCGGGCATCTATCCGACGACCGACGGCCACGTGGCCATCGCGGCCGGGGCGAGCGACGCGGTGTGGCGCCGGTTCTGCGAGATCATCGGCCGGAGCCGATCTCACGCGCGATCCGGATTCGCCACCGCGGCGGCGCGGCGCGACCGCCGGGACCAGGTCGCCGCGATCATCCAGGGATGGACGGGGCAGCGCTCCCGGGCGGAAGTGGTGCAGCGTGCTGTCGTCGGCCGGCGTCCCCGCGGCCCCGGTCAACAACGTCGTCGAGATGGTCGCCGATCCGCAGGTGCAGGCCCGCGAGATGTTCGTGGAGCTCGACCATCCGACCGTACGGGCGCGTGAAGACGACGGGCACGCCGCTCAAGCTCTCGGAGACGCCGGGCGCAGATCCGCTGGCTCGCGCCCATGCCCGGCGAGCACAACGAAGACGTCTTCGTCGGGCTGCTCGGTCACTCGCGCGAGGATCTCGCTCGCTGGAAGGCCAGCAGGCGTCATCTAGCGCTCTCCGCTCGGCAGGCGGGACCGCCGGGCCGGCGGGGTGTGGGAGGGGTCGCCGGACCACGCGGCACGCGTCCGCTGCCCCTGTGCGGCTGGGCTCCATCCGCCGGCGCTGATACTGCGTCCAGTCGTCCGCGTCTGGCGGGCACGCGGTCGCCGCTGGCGACGCCTCCCACGACTCCCCTCGCCGCCCTGCGCGCCCCGTCACCGCGAGCGCTGGAGCGCTCCGCCTGCAGCCCGGCCGGACCGGATCAGCGGAGGGGGACGAAGATCGAGACTCGGGGCTCGGGGCCGACTTCGCGGGTGACGTGGCCCTGGCCGGTGAGGTCCTCGGCGATCAGGATGTCGCCCGGGCCCAGGCGGCGGACCGTGCCGTCGCCGATCTCGATGTCGACCGCGCCGCCGAGCGTGAACACGGCCGCGCGGCCGGGGGCGTGATGCCAGGGATTCGACCGGTCGGCGTCGAAGCGGCGGATGACGATGCCGCTGCCGGGAATCAGCTCGGCGCTCGCCGACTTGTCGCCGCGCGGCTCGAGCTTCGGCACGATCTCCTCGAAGTGCGACTTCCCGTCGGAACCGGCGTAGATGCGAATGATGGCCATGTGAATCTCTCCTGATGGTGTCACCGCGAGCTCACGATCAGCGCGCGTAGCTCCTGGAGGTGCTCCGCCTCGTGACTCCGCGGGACGATGACGATGTCGTCGAAGCCGAGCTCGCGCAGCCGGTGCAGCCGCTCGCGGGCGGTCTCCCGAGAGCACTTGAGGTCGCACGGGTCGTCGGGGCCGTCGGGGCTCTGCGGCTGGCCCAGATGCTCGACCACGTTGGTGACGACGGCGCGCCGGCCGCCGAGATCGCGAAACCGCTTGATCCCCTCGCGCAGGAGCCCCCAGTTGCTGCGCGCGCCCGATCCCACCCAGCCGTCGAACTCACGGGCCGCCCGCTCGATCCACCGCGAGCCCGCCCACGAGCCGATCAGCACGGGCGGCCCGCCGAGGGCCGCGGGCCACACCGGCGCCAGCGAGGCGGCACCCACTCGCTCGCCGGCCCAGAGCCGCCGCATGATCGACAGCGACTCGTTCATGCGCCGGAAGCGCGAGGCGAAATCGAGGCCGAGCGCCTCGAAATCTCCGGCGGTCGATCCCGCTCCCACGCCGAGCCGCAGCCGGCCGCCCGACACCAGATGGGCCGTCAGCACGCGCTGCGCGAGCTCCACCGGAGTTGCGCAACGGGAGCTGCAGGACTCCGGTCCCCAGCTCGACGGAGCGCGTCACCGTCGCCGCGACCGACGAGCGCGGTGAGCGGGTCCGCCATCAGCCATCCGCGACCGATGGCGTCGAACGCCCAGATGCTCTCGAACCCGGCCGCCTCGATCACGCTGCGCGGCGTCGGCGAGGCTGCGGGCGCCGGGCGCCGGTGAGCTTCGTCCTCCTGCGGGCAGGCTCAGTCCGAAACGTGTCATGGGCTCCTCGTGGCTTCGCACGCAAGATATGCCAAAGCGGCGAGAAAGACGAGCCCAGTTGCGCTAGTATGACCGCCGGCGGACTCGAACGAACAAGGAGCGAGACATGCGTTTCGGGATCTTCACGAGCATGGGCAACACCGACCTGGGCCGGCGTGCTGGACCTCTGGCGGCACCTCGAGGCGACGCGCTGGGACATCGCGTGCGTCACCGACCACTTCATGCCGAACAACAAGGAGCGCGAGGGCACGACGCTCGAGGGGTGGAGCACGCTCGCGGCGCTGTCCGCGCTGGTTCCGCGCCTCCGCGTCGGGACCATCGTGCTGGGCAACACGTATCGCCATCCGGCGGTGGTCGCGAAGATGGCCGCGCAGGTCGACATCATCTCCGGCGGCCGTCTCCTGCTGGGCCTCGGCTCGGGCTGGCAGCAGAACGAGCACGAAGCCTACGGCATCCCCTTCTACACCATGCGCGAGCGGCTCGAGCGCCTGGACGAGGCGTGCCAGGTGATCCGGTCGCTGTGGACCGAGCGCCGCGCGACGTTCAAGGGGCGCTTCTACCAGCTCTCCGACGCGCCGCTCGAGCCCAAGCCCGTGCAGACGCCGCATCCCGAGCTGATGATCGGCGGCGGGGGCGAGCGCGATCACGCCCGGATCGTCGCCAAGCACGCCGATCACTGGAACGTGTGGGGCGGGCCGGGTGTCGCGACGCGGAAGGGCAAGATCCTCGACGAGCACTGCGCCGCGGTCGGCCGCGATCCCAAGACCATCCGGCGCTCGGTCAACATGGCGCTGCACATCACCGACAAGAAGGACGAGGTCGAGGCGCTCGCCGACACCATCGCCAAGCGCATGGGCCGCGCACGCCGCCGACGCCGCGCGACACCTGCCTGGCCGGCACCCCGGACCAGATCCGCGACAAGCTCGATCAGCTCCGGGCGGCCCGGGTCGACACGCGTGTTCGTGCCGACGCATGTTCCGGCCGCTGGACGAGCTGCGCCGCGACCTCGACCGGTTCATCGCCGAGATCGCTCCCGCGTTCCGGTAGCGGATGCCCCGACCGCTCGGCGGACAGATCCAGACCAGTGCTCGGGCGGTGGCGCCGGATGCGATCGGCATCACGCTGCCGCACGAGCATCTGCTGATCGACTTCAAGGTGATGTTCGCCGAGCCGGCGGCGGCCGCGACAAGGCGCGCGCGCGGGAGCCGGTGAGCCTCGCCAACCTCGGCTGGGTCCGCCAGAACTTCAACGCGAACCTCGACAACCTGCGGCTCCAGGACGAGCAGGTCGCGCAGGACGAGATCCTGCTCTTCAAGCAGGCCGGCGGCCGCACCGTGGTCGACCCGACGCCGACGACGATCGGCCGTGATCCCCGGGCCCTCGCGCGGATCGCCCGCGCCACCGGGCTCAACGTCGTGATGGGCGCGGGCTACTACGTCGGCCGCCTCGCATCCGCCCGGACATGGACCGCCGCACCGTCGACGACCTCGCGCGCGAGATGATCGCCGACGTCACGTCCGGCGCGGGCGACACCGGCGATCCGCGCCGGGCTCATCGGCGAGATCGGCACGACCTACCCGTGGACCGACAACGAGCAGAAGGTGCTCCGCGCGGCCGTGATCGCCCAGCGCGAGACGGGGGCGCCGCTGATGGTCCATCCCGGTCGCCACCCGGCGATGCCCATGGAGCTGGCGAAGTTCGTCCAGAAGGAAGGCGGCGATCTGCGCCGCACGATCATGTGCCATCTCTGCCGCACGATCGCCGACGTGCGGGCCGTGATCGACCTCGCCCAGACCGGCATCTGGCTCGAGTACGACCTGTTCGGGATGGAGAACTCGTTCTATCCCTATAACCCGAGCTTCGACATGCCCAACGACGGCGGCCGCATGGCCGCACGTGCTCGCCCTCGTCGCCGCCGGCCATCGCGACCAGATCTCTGCTGTCGCACGACATCGCCTACAAGACCTCGCTCGTGAAGTACGGCGGCTACGGCTATCACCATCTGCTGGTGAACGTCGTGCCGCGCCTGCGCGCCAAGGGCGTGGACGACGCCGGGCTGCGCCGTCTGCTCGTCGAGAACCCCGCCCGCGCCTTCGCCTTCTCGTGAGCGAAGCCGGCAGCGGTCGAGACGCGCGCCGCGCCGAGCCGTGGGCTCGGCCGCGGTACCGGCCACGGCTTCGGCTCCGGCTGGATCAGGCGGCGTCCCAGCGGTCACCTGCGGGGCGCTCGGCTACGGCGGCGTGCTCTGCCTGCTCTTTCCGAGCTGGCTCACGACGCCGTCGGCGCGCGCTCTTCATCCACTGACCTCGTCCGTTCCTGATCTACGTCATGCTCGTCCTGGGCTTCGGCCTGGGCGTGCTGAGCGCGGTCCTGCGCCGCCGCCGGGTCCTCGGCTTCACCGGCGTCGCCCTCGCCACCGCCGGCACGCTGCTCGGCGGCTCGACTGCCGAGGGTGGGAGCCTCGGCGGCACCACCGCCGTGGGGCTCGACTGGTTCCTGCTGAACCTGCTCGTCCTGGCGCTGATCTTCGTCCCGCTCGAGCGAGTGATTCCGCGGTTGCGCGAGCAGCGCGGTTTTCCGCCGGGGCTGGACGACCGACCTCATGCACTTCGCGATGAGCCATCTGCTGGTGCAGGTGACGGTCGTGCTGACGATGCTGCCGGCGGCGCTGTTCTTCCGGTGGGCCACGCATCCCTGGCTCCAGGACGCGGTGGCGTCCCAGCCGCTGGCGCTGCAGTTCCTCGAGATCGTGCTCGTCGCCGACTTCACCCAGTACTGGGTGCATCGGGCCTTCCATCGGGTGCCCTGGCTCTGGCGCCTGCACGCCATCCATCACTCGTCCGAGACGCTCGACTGGCTGGCGCGGCTCGCGCCTGCACCTGATCGACATCGTCATCACGCGCGGGCTCTCGTTCGTGCCGCTCTACGTGCTGGGCTTCGCGCGCGCCGGCGGTCTATGCGTACCTCGTCTTCGTCTCGTTCCACGCGGTCTTCATCCACGCCAACGTGCGCGTCGGTCTCGGCGGCGCTCGAGCTGGGTGCGTGGCGACGCCGCGCTTCCACCACTGGCACCACGCGCGCGAGCCGCGGTCGACAAGAACTTCGCGGTGCACCTGCCGTGGCTCGATCCAGCCTTCGGCACCGCCTACCTGCCTGACGGGCGCTGGCCGGCGGCGTACGGGATCGACGGACATCCCGTGCCCGAGGGCTACTGGCGCCAGCTGCTGCCTGGCCGTTCCGCCCCTGAGCCGCTCGGCCCCTGTCAGCCGCGCACGCGAAGCGACTTCGGTCGTAGCGGTGGCGCGAGCTGGCGCACGAGCCGGCACGACGCTCTGCAGCGCGATCTCGACCTCCCAGCGGCCGCTCGCCACGAATGTCGCCGGTGACGCCGTCCGGGCAGGCGATCCAGCCGAGCCCGACGGCGCGGCCCACCGGTATGGCCGTAGGCGCCTGACGGCGATGCGCCCGACGAGCGCGCCGTCGCGCCAGATCGGCTCGTCGTGATAGAGGAGCGGCATCCGGGTCGTCGAGAGACGAACACGGCGAGCCGCCGAGTGAGCGGCTTCCCGCGCTGCGCGCCAGCAGGGCGTCGCGCCCGGTGAACGACGCGCGCTTGTCCAGGCGCACCGCGAACCCGAGCTCGGCCTCGAACGGCGTGTCCTCGCCGCCGATGTCGTGCCCCCAGCTGCGATAGGCCTTCTCGATGCGCAGGGAGTCCATCGCGTGGTAGCCGGCGTGACGCAGCCCGAGATCGCTCGCCGGCCGCGACGACCGCGTCGTACACGCCGGCCGCGAGCTCCGTGGGAACGTACAGCTCCCAGCCCAGCTCGCCGACGTAGGTCACCCGCGACGCGCGCACGGGCGCCGAGCCGAGCCAGATCTCGCGCGACGCCAGGAACGGGAACGCCTCGTGCGACGAGGTCGGCGTCGGTGAGACGCGCCAGGAGCTCGCGCGAGCGCGGGCCCATCACGCCGAGGACCGCCTGCGCCGAGGTGACGTCGGTGAGCACCGCCCGCGCGTCGCCCATGTGACGGGCGATCCAGTGCGGTTCGTGCGTCGCCGCCGCGGCCCCGGTGACGATGAAGAAGGCGTCGGCGGACAGCCGGCGTCACCGTCAAATCCGCACTCGATGCCGCCGCGCGAGTTGAGCATCTGCGTGTAGACCATGCCGGCCGGGCGGCACGTCGACGTCGTTGGCGCAGAGGCGCTGGAGCACCGCGAGCGCGTCGGGCCCCTCCAGCCGGAGCTTGCAGAACGAGGACTGATCGAAGAGCCCGACTGCCTCGCGCGCGGCGCGGTGCTCCTCGGCCGAGCACGAAAACCAGTTCTGCCGGCCGTAGCTGTAGCGGTAGACCGGCTCCATGCCGGCCGTCGCGTACCAGTTCGGCGCGCTCCCATCCCATCACGCGCGCCGAAGCAGGCGCCGCGCCGCGCGAGCCGGTCGTGAAGCACGCTGCTGCCGCACGCCGCGCGCGGTCGCCGGCTGCAGATACGGCCAGTGCACGGCGTAGAGCGCGCCGACCATCTCCGACCGTGCGGTCGCGCAGATAGCGCGGGTTCGCCTGGAATGCGGCGCCACCCGGCGGATGTCGACGTCCCACAGATCCATCGGCGGCTCGCCGCCGACGATCCACTCGGCCACCGCGCTGGCCGGCGCCCGCCCGCCGAGGCGATGCCGATCGAGTTGAAGCCGGCGGCGACGTAGAAATTGCGGCATCCGGCGCCTCGCCCAGCAGATAGCGCCCGTCGGGCGTGAAGCTCTCGGGGCCGTTGACGTGGCGGCGCACCGGCGCCGGCTCGAGCGCGGGGATCCGGTAGCATGCCTGCTCCATCAGGACCTGGAAGTGCTCCCAGTCCTCGGGGATGAGCGAGAAGGCGAAGTCGGCCGGAATGCCCTCCATGCCCCACGGCTTCGCCACCGGCTCGAAGCCGCCCATCAGAGACCGCCGACTTCCTCGCGCACGTAGATGTAGCCGTCGGTGTCGCGGCAGCACCGGCAGGTCAGGCGTCACGCCGGCCATGGGCTCGGTGACGATGTAGAAGTGCTCGGAGGCGTGCAGCGGCACCGTGACGCCGGCCATGCGCCCGATCTCGCGCGCCCACATGCCGGCGCAGTTCACCACGAACTCGCACGCGACGTCGCCGCCGGTTGTGCTCACGCCGGCGACCCGCCCGTTCTCGACGCGGATCGCCGTCACCGCCGTGTTCTCGAGAATCGTCGCCCCGCCCTGCCGGGCGCCCCGGGCCAGCGCGAGCGTCGTGTCGATCGGGTTGGTGCGCCCGTCGCGGGCAGCCACAGAGCGCCGACCAGATCGTCGGTGCGCATGAGCGGCCAGCGGCGCCCCGCCTCGGCGGGCGTGACGACCTCCACGTCCACGTCGAAGCAGCGCGCCATCGAGGCGAGGCGCTTCAGCTCGTGCATGCGCTCGCCGATTCCGCGCGAGGCTCACGCTGCCGGGGCGGCGGAAGCCGGTGGCCTGGCCCGGTCTCCGCCTCGAGCCGCTCGTAGAGATCGGCGCCGTACTTGGCGAGCCGGGTGAGATTCTGCGTCGCGCGCAGCTGGCCGACGAGCCCGGCGGCGCGCCAGGTCGTGCCGCAGGGAAATCTGCGCTGCTCCAGCAGCAGCACGTCGCGCCAGCCGAGCTTCGTCAGGTGGTAGGCGACGCTGCAGCCAGCGATGCCGCCGCCGATCACCACGACCCGCGCGTGCGGAGAGCGAGCCGGCCACCGCGCTATCCGCGCTTGCCGGGGCGGGCGGCGAACCCGGGCATGACGCGGGCTATGGCCCTCGTCCCGTGGCGTCGGGATCGTCCGCGCGGGGAATTCCCGGTCGGCGTAGCGAACCAGCACGTCCTCGCCGGAGCTCGACGCCGAGCCCGGGCGCGGTCGGCACGGTCAGATAGCCGCGGTCGACCCGGAAGGGATTCACCGCGACCTCCGCCGCGCGCGACTCGAAGTTGACGAAATACTCGGTGATCAGGGAAATTCGGGATCGCCGCCGACACGTGCAGCGTCGCGGCGAGCCCGACGGTAGTGCTGTTGTAGTTGTGCGGCGAGAACGACCACGTGGTAGGCCTTCGGCCATCGCCGCGATCTCGCGGAGCTCCTGGATGCCACCGACGTTGCAGACGTCGGGGTTGATGATGTCCGCGGCGCGGCGCTCGAACACCTCGCGGAACTCGGAACTTGGTGTAGAGCTCCTCGCCGGTGACGATCGGCAGTCGGATGTCGCGCCGGCACTCGGCGAGGGCGCTGATGTCCCGGGCCGACACCGGCTCCTCGAACCAGAACGGCTCGAAGGGCTCCAGCGACCGCGCCACCCGCACGGCGTGCATGGGCGCCAGCCGCCGATGGACCTCGATCAGCAGATCGACCTTCGGCCCACACCGCGTCCCGCACCGCGCGAACGGTCTCCACCACCTGCTGCTCGGCCTCGCGCGGAGATGTGCGTGCGCCACGGCCCGGGAAGGGGATCGAACTTGAGCGCGCCGAAGCCGCGCGCCACCGTCTCCTTCGCCTTCGCCGCGTAGCGTCCGGCGTCCTGGCGCCCGAATACCAGCCGTTCGCGTAGACGCGGATGCGCTCGCGGCACGGCCCGCCCAGCAGGCTCACCACCGGCACGCCGAGCCGCTTGCCGGCCAGGTCCCAGAGCGCCTGCTCGAGCCCGCTCACCGCACTCCAGAAGTCCATGGCGCCGCGCTTGCCCGCGAAGTCGTGATAGGCCCAGTGCGTGAAGTGGCGGATCTGTCCGGCGTCGCGTCCCACGAGATACCGCCGAGCTGACGCACGTGGGCCACGATCGACTGGTCACGGTCCGCCTGGGTGTAGCACTCGCCCCAGCCGTGGAGCCCGTCGGAGGTCTCGACCTTCACGAAGAGCCAGTTCTTCCCGTAGCCCGGATCGACGACGAACGGCGTGACAGCCGTAATCTTCATGCGCTGAGCACCTCCGTGGCTGCCATAGTATGCGCGCGCCGCCGCGGTGAAATAGTGACTTGCTGCGCCGTATGCGATCACCTATCCTGCCTCACACACGAGCGGCAACAGGGAGCGTGGCTTTGACCATGATCGGTGCGTGAGCTGATGCCAGCCCGGCGTGCTGGCTCTGATCGTCGCGCTCGTCGTCGCCACGCCGCCCGGCGAGGCCGCGGCGAAGATGTTTCGGAATCGCCGTCCTCGCGAACGAATCGCATCCCCCGCGCTCGATGGGCTGCAGCATGGGCTCCGCGACCTCGGCTACCTCGAGGTCGCGACGTCAAGCTCGAGTACGTGGGCCGGGACACGCTCCGAGCGCTTCGACTCGCTCGCCGCCGATCTCGTCCGCGGGAAGCCCGACTTCATCATCACCTGGGGCACGCCGGCCGCCCTGGCCGCCAAGAAAGCCACCGCGACCATTCCCATCGTGATGGGCGCCATCGGCGACCCCGTCAGCGTCGGCGTCGTCACCAGTCTCGCCCGCCCCGGCGGCAACATCACCGGGCTCTCGTCGCTCGCCATCGAGCTGAAGCCAAGCGGCTCTGAGCTGCTCAAAGGCGCTCGCTCCGCAGATCTCACGGGTGGTGGTCCTCCTGGAATCCGGACAACCCGGCGTTGCAGGTATCCTCGAAGACCGCGAGCGCAGCGGCCCAGACGGCTCGGCCTGAAGCTCTCGTTCGTCTCCGTGACCGAGGCGCCCACGCTCGAGGCCGTCCTGGACCTCGTCGGGCGGCAGCGTCCGGACGGGCTCCTCGTCATGGCCGAGCCATCGCTGATCGCGCAGGGCGGCCAGATCGCCGCGTTCGCGAGCAAGAGTCGGCTGCCGGCGGTTTATCCGTACCTCGAGCACGCGCAGGCCGGAGGGCTCTGACCTACGCGACGAGCTACTACGATCTGTTCCGGCGCGCCGCGACGTTCGTGGATCGCATTCTGAAGGGCGCCAGACCGGGCGACCTTCCGATCGAGCAGCCGACGAAGTTCGAGCTGATCATCAATCTCAAGACCGCCAGGACTCTCGGCCTGACGATCCCGCCGGCGCTGCAGGTTCGTGCCGATCGGATCATCGAGTAGCCCGTCGTGGCGTACGCTCCCCGCTGAAGCCGTGGAGCCCAAGATCCGGGTGTGGGTCGTCTTCGGTACAGGCAGCTGAAGCTCGGCGCCGGCCGAGCTCAGCTGTCTCCGTCTCATCGACGAGCGCGGGGTCGCTGCGGAAGGCCGCGGCCGAGTTCGGCATGTCCTATCGCAACGCGTGGGGCTACCTTCAGGAATTGGAGCAAGCGGCCGGCTTCCGCTTCGTCGAGCGGACACCCGGCGCCGGGCCACGAAGCGGCATGCGCCTGACTCCCCGCCGGCCGCGACTTCCTCGCGTGCTACCAGAAGTTTCGGCGTGGCCTCGAAGAGGCCACCCGCCGTCACTTCGCCGGGGCGTTCAAGGGCAAGGAGTTCAGGACGCGGACGCGATTGCCAGAGCGATCCGCTCGGACGTGAGCGGCAGCTCGGTGAGCCGCACGCCCGTGGCGTCCGCGATCGCGTTGGCGATCGCGGCGGGCGCCGGCACGATCGGCGGCTCGCCGACGCCGCGCGCGCCGAAGGGTCCGTGCGGCGCGGGCATCTCGACGATGATCGTCTCGATGTTCGGCAGGTCGGCCGCGGTGAGCTTGCGGTAGTCGAGCAGGCTCGGGTTCGTCAGCCGCCCCTTGTCGTCGTACATCAGCGCTTCGGTCAGCGCCATGCCGAGGCTCTGCACGGCGCCGCCCTGCATCTGGCCTTCGATCTGCGAGCGGGTTGATCGCCTTGCCGACGTCCTGGACGACCACGAAGTCGTGCAGCGTGAGCTCGCCGGTGTCGGGATCGACCTCGATCTTCGCCAGCTGGGCGCAGAACGCCGGCGCCTGCACCGAGAAGGCGGGATGGCTGGTGCCGAGCACCGGCTGCACCTTGGACATGTAGAGGTTGCCCTTCTTGCCGATCTGGGCGAGCGTGATGCCCTTGTTCGGCACGCCCCGCACGACGACCTTGCCGTCGTCGATCTCGAGGTCGTGCACCGAAGCCTCCAGCTCCTTCGGCGGCGATCTCCGAGCGTCTGGCTCCGCGCGTCCTCGGCGGCTTGCATCACGGCCACGCCGACGGTGTAGGTGCGTCTTGCTGCCGCGCGCTGAGCCCGGTCATCGGCGCCACGTCGGTGTCGCCCGTCGTGATCTTCACCTTGTCGATGTCGACGCCGTACGCCGTGGCGGCGATCTGCGCCAGCGCGATGTTGGTCCCGGCGATGTCGACCTGACCCGTCAGCACCTGGAGCGTGCCGTCCGGATTGAGCCGCACGGTGGCGCCGGTCGGCTGAAGACCGCCGAGCCAGCCGCCGAGCGATAGCCCCGTCCCGCGCAGGCGCGTGCCTGCGGGCTGCTCGCCTTCCACTCGGCGCGCTTCTTCCACAGCGGATGCTCCGCGATGCGGCGTCAGCACCTCGGCGGCGCCGTTGCTGAGCCACGCGCTGGCCGCTCGCCATCTGGTCGCCTTCGCGCTGCAGGTGGCGCAGCCGGAACTCGACCGGGTCGAGCGCCGATGGCGTGCGCGAGCTGCTCCATGTGCGAGTCGATCGCGAAGATCGTCTGCGGCGCGACCGGCGCGCGATAGGCGGCGATGCTCGGCTTGTGCGTGAGCACCTCGAAGCCGCGCGACGTCGAAGTTCGGCCACTGGTAGAGGCTCGCCAGGAAGACGCGCGCTGACCGCCAGCACGGCGCCGGAGAACGCGCCGGACTCGAGGATGGTCTCGGCCTCCAGTCGCCATCAGCGTGCCGTCGCGCTTCACGCCGGCCTTCAGCCGGATGATGACCTGCGGCGCCGGCATGCCGGCCTCGCAGCTCCTCGCGCCGGGTCATGACGTAGCGCACCGGCCGCCCGGTGGCGCGGGCCAGGATCGCCGTGATCGGCTCGCACAGCGCGCGGATCTTGCCGCCGAAGCCGCCGCCGCACTCCATCGGGATCACCTTGATGCGGTTCTCCGATAGCTCGAGGACGTCGGCCACCTCCGAGCGCGTGTTGAACGAGCCCTGCGTGCTCGCCCAGAGCGTGAGGTTGCCCGTGCGTGTCCCACTGCGCCAGCACCGCGTGCGGCTCGAGATAGCCCTGATGGACCATCGGAACCCGGTACGTCTTCTCGATCACGACGTCCGACTCGGCGAGGGCCTTCGCGACGTCGCCGCGCTGGAGGCGCGACTGCTGGGAGATGTTGACGGCCTTCGCCGGCTTGGCCTCGGTCGTGACGCCGCCCACGCTGCCGTGGGCCATCGCCTCGCTCGTGTCCGCCTCGGTGCCCGGCGTCGGCGACCGGCGGCGCGCCGGGCTTCATGGCCTCGAGCGGATCGGCAGAGACCGCGCAGGACTTCGTACTGCACGTCGATGAGGTCGAGCGCCTCCTCGGCGATCGCCGGCTCGTCGGCGGCGACGGCGGCGACCGGCTGGCCGGCGAAGACCACGCGGTCGATCGCCAGCACCGCGTGCGCCCGCGTCGGCGCCTTCTTCTTCAGCTCCGGGATGTCGGCCGCGGTCAGGACCGCCCGCACGCCGGGCAGCGCGCGCGCCGGCTCACGTCGATCTTGAGGATGCGCGCGTGAGCGTGCGGGCTGCGCAGGAGCTTGGCGTGCAGGAGGCCCGCGGGCTGAGGTCGGCGACGTACTGGACCGCGCCGGTGACCTTCTCGGGGCCGTCCGGGCGCAGGATGGAGAGTCCGATGCCCTTCACGTCGCGCGTGGTCTTCATCACGGTGGACATGCGTCAGCTCCTCCGGCCGGACGCGGCGCCGGCGGTCTCGGTGATCGCGGCCAGCATCTTCGTGTAGCCGGTGCAGCGGCAGAGATTGCCGGCGATCCCGTAGCGGATCTCTTCCTCGGTCGGATGCGGGTTCTCGGTCAGGAGCGCGGCGGCGGCCATCAGCACGCCGGAATGCAGAAGCCGCACTGCGGCACGCCGTGGCGGACGAACGCGTCCTGCAGCGGATGCAGCGCGCCCGGCTGGCCGAGGCCCTCGATCGTGCGGACCGACGCGGCCGCGCGCCTGCATGGCGAGCACGAGGCAGCTCGCGATCGGCTTGCCGTCCAGGTGCACCGTGCACGCGCCGCAGTCGCCGGTGCCGCAGCCTTCCTTCGGGCCCGTCAGGCCCATCCGTTCCCGCAGCGCGTCGAGCAGAGTGTCCCAGGGCTGGACGAGCACCTCGACCGGCTCGTCGTTCACGGTGCAGCTCAGAACTTGCTTGGGCACGTGATGCTCCTCCGGATATCAGGCCGCGCTCGCGCGGGCGAGCGCGGTGGTCAGCGTGCGACGCGTCAGGACGCGCACGAGATGGCGGCGGAAGTCGGCGGAGCCACGCTGATCGCTGATCGGGCTTGCCGCCTCGACCGCGAGGTCGGCCGCGCGCGCGATCCGCTCGGGCGTCACCGCCTGGCCCTCGAGCGCCTGCTCGGCGGCCGTCGCGCGGAGCGGGACCGGCGCCACCGCGGCCAGCGCGATGCGCGCCTTGGTGCAGACGCCGTTGGCCAGCGTCAGCTGCGAGGCCACGCCCACCACGGCGATGTCGAGCTCGCGGCGCGGCGTGTGCGCGCAGGTAGTTGCCGCCGCTGTGGGCGCCGGGCGCCGGCATCGCCAGCTCGACGAGCAGCTCGTCCGGGGCCAGCACGGTGCGCCGGACTCCCGTGAAGAAGGCCGCGATCGGCACGCGCCGCTCGCCCTTGGACCCGCTGATGACCGCCTCGGCGTCGAGCGCCAGGAGCGGCGGGGCCATGTCGGCCGACGGCGCCGCGTTACAGAGGTTGCCGCCCAGCGTGGCCAGGTTTCGCACCTGCACCGAGCCCACGAGGGCGCCGCTCTCGGCGAGCGAGAGGAAGCGGGCGCGGACGCGCGCGGTCGAGCTCGAGCGTCCGGGCCGTCACCGCGGCGCCGATCCGAAGTCCCTGCCCGTTGGCCGGCTCGATGGCGCGCAGCCGGGCACGCCGGACAGGTCGATCACGACGGCCGGCTTGAGCAGGCCGTTCTTCATCTGCGGCAGGAGGTCGGTGCCGCCCGCCAGCAGCTTCGCCTCGGACCCGTGCCGGGCGAGGGCTTTCACACAGTCGTCGAGACTTCCGGGAAGGACGAGCTCGAATCGTCGCACGCGAGGTCTCCGCGAAGACTCGGTTGGCCTGGAGGCGCTCGAGCCGGGCTCTACTGCGCTTCGGACAATACTATGCTCACTGGAGCATAGTCAACGCTCGGTCGAGCCCCACAACCGGCCCGCCGTTGGTGTACCTTAGCACATCGTCCAGAACCCATCATCTCGCGGGAACCCGGAAGCGGCGAGGAGGAGACACGCATGCGGATCGGCTTCATCGGGCTCGGCAACATGGGCGGACCGATGGCCCTCAACGTCCTCGAGGGCCGGGCACACGATGGTCGTGACCGACCTCCGCCACGAGCTGGCGAAGCCGCACCTGGCGCTGGGCGCCAGTGTGGGCGGATACGCCCAGGGCGGTCGCGCAGGCGAGCGAGGTCGTCTTCACGTCGCTGCCCGGCCCGCGCGAGGTCGAGGCGGTCGCGCTCGGCCCCGACGGCATCCTCGAGGGCGCCGCGCGCGGGACGCTCTACGTCGATCTCTCCACCAACTCGGCGACGCTCGATCCGCAAGATCCACGGCGTGTGCGCCGCGCGCGGGGTCGACGTGCTGGACGCGCCGGTCAGCGGGGCGTCCCCGGCGCGCGCTCGGGCAAGCTGGCGGTGCTGGTCGGCGGCGACGAGGCGCTCTATCGCCGCGTCAAGCCCGTGCTCGACGCCATCGGCGACAAGGTGACCTGGGTCGGCGCGATCGGATGCGGCACGGTCGCGAAGCTCGTGCACAACATGGTGTCGGCCTGCTCGCGCATGGCCATCGCCGAAGGCATGACGCTCGGGGTGAAGGCCGGCGTGGCCCCCGAGGTGCTGCTCGACGCCCTGTCCAAGAGCTCGTTCGGTCAGATGCGGGTGCTCAAGGACATGATCCCCAACACGGTGTTCCCCGGCGCGTACGACGACGTGAACTTCGCGCCTGAAGCTCCTGCGCAAGGACGTCGGGCTCGCCACCGAGCTCGGGCGCGAGTACCACGTGCCCATGATGATCGCGGCGATCGCCGAGCAGCAGCTCGAGGAGAGCGCTCGCGCCGCGGCTGGGGTGACAAGGACTCGATGACGTTCTTCAAGCTCCAGGAGGAGCGGGCCGGCGTCGAGCTGCGGACGAAGAAGCAGGGAGCGTGACACCATGAGCGACGCGCTGACCGGAATCCTCGAGACGACCACAGGCGGAGCGGCTGGCGACCGGGCTTCGTCTTCACCGAGGGCCCGCTCTGGCACCCCGACGGCTTCTACTACTTCGTCGACATCCGCCAGAGCAGCCTGTACCGGCTGACGCCGGGCAAGGAGCCGGAGCTCGTGCGGGCCGAACACCGGCGAGGGCAACGGCACGACGTTCGACCTGCAGGGCCGGCTCGTCATCTGCGAGGGCGGCAACCGCCGCGTCACGCGCTGGTCCACCGGCGGCCAGAGCGAGGTCCTGATGGACCGCTTCGAGGGCAAGCGGCTCAATCGCCCCAACGACGTCGTCTGCAAATCCGACGGCAGCATCTACTTCACGGATCCGGGCCTGCGCGTGCCGCTCGCCGAGCGCGAGCTGCCGTCCGCCGGCGTCTATCGCATCGCGCCGGACGGCAAGACCGCGCTGGTGGCGGACTGCGAGTATCCCAACGGGCTCGCCTTCTCACCGGACGAGCGCGTGCTCTACGTCGCCAACACGCGCTGGGCGCAGTACATCCACGCGCTCGAGCATCGACGCGGACGGCAAGCTCGTGCGCCGGCGCATCTTCGCCGACATGTCGTCCGGACGAGACGGACGGCGTGCCCGACGGCATGAAGGTCGACGTCGAGGGCCGCGTCTTCTGCACCGGGCCCGGGCGGCACGTGGGTCTTCGCCCCCGACGGCACGACGCTCGGGATCATCCGCACGCCGGAGGTCCCGGCCAACCTCGCCTTCGGCGGCCCGGATCTCGAAGACGCTGTTCTTCACCGCCCGCACCTCGGTCTACACTCTGCGCGTCCGGACGCCGGGCCAGCCGCATCCCTGGTATCGGATCGACGGTAGCGACAGGCCAAGACGATGACCATCAACTTCGGAACGTTCCTCTTGATGCAGTCGCCGTCCGCGCGGTCCTCGCAAGGAGATCTACGCGCGCGGCGTCGAGATCGCGCAGGCCGCCGGAGACGCTCGGCTTCAGCAACGTCTGGCTCGCCGAGCACCACTTCTCGACGTACGGCTATCTCTCGCGCCCGGCGCAGCTCGCGACGTACATCGCCGCGAAGACCACGCGGATCGCGCGTGGGCACCGCCGTCATCGTCGTGCCGCTTCACCATCCCGCTCGTCATCGCCGAGGAGATCGCGACGCTCGACCTGCTGGCCGGCGGGCGCGTCGACATCGGGCTCGGGCCGCGGCTACCAGCCCTACGAGTTCGAGCGGCTTCGGCCTCGAGCTCGAGAGCGGCCGGGCGCGCTGGGAGGAGTCGATCGACATCCTCCTGAAGGCCTTCGAGGGCCAGCCCTTCACCTACGACGGCAAGCTCTTCAAGATCCCGGAGACGTCGGTCTTCCCGCAGCCGCTCCAGCAGCCGCACCCGCCGATCTGGATCACGGCGCAGAGCCCGGAGTCGGTGGAGGCGGCCGTGCGCCGCGGCTTCAACGTGCTCACCGGCGGCTTCGGCGTGCCGATCGAGCGCATGGCGGAGTTCCGCCGGCTCTTCGATCGGCTGGTCGGCCGAGTTCAAGCCGCCCCATCCGCTCCGCGATCGGCGTGCAGCGCGCGGTCTACGTGGCCGAGAGCCAGGCCGACGCGCGGGCCGCCGCCGAAGAAGCGCGCTGGAACATGCGCGTGACGCTCTCCTGCGCAACCAGTACGAGCGCGTGGAGCGGGGCCGCGCCATCCCGGTGCCGGCGCCGAAGGAGCCCGACACCGACGACCTGCTCGACCGCTTCCTGGTCATCGGCACGCCGGACACGGTGCATCCGTCAGATCAAGCGCGTCGAGGAGCTGGTCGGCATCACGCACTTCAACTGCAGCTTCTGGTTCGGCGACCTCGAGCACGCGCGCGTCATGCGCTCGATGGAGCGGTTTCGCCGCGCGAGGTTCTGCCGGCGTTTCGCTGAGATGGGCCCAACGGAACACCGCGCCGTCCCTCGCCCCTTGCGGGCCGTCTGGCGGCGCCCCCGGCCGCTGAGCGCAACGACATACCCGAACGCCAACCCTCCAATCCATGAAACGGAGAACCAGATGACCGTTACGAACAGGCAATCGGGGACGAATGTGCATGAGATTGCCGACGGGATCTATCGCGTCAACACGCCGGTTCGGATCGAAAGTGCAGGCGGGTTCTCGTTCAATCAGTACCTCATCGTGGACGACGAACCCCTGCTCTTCCATACCGGCCTGCGAAAGATGTTCCCACTCGTGCGTGAAGCGGTGACGAGCGTCTTGCCCGTCGAGAGGCTGCGTTACCTGGCTTTTTCCCACGTCGAAGCCGACGAGTGCGGCTCTCTCAACGAATGGCTTGGCGGTGGCCCCGCAGTCTGTGCCCGTGTGCGGCTCCGTCGCGGCCATGGTATCGATCGGTGACCTCGCCGACCGGGCGCCCCGCGCGCTCGCCGATGGTGAGCGGCTCTCGCTGGGCAAGCACTCCGTACGGTGGTTCGACACGCCGCATCTGCCGCACGCGTGGGAATGTGGCCTTCTGACGGAAGAACGAGACATCGACGCTGTTTTGTGGCGACCTGTTCACGCGGGGTGGCGCCGACCTTCCACCAATCACAGCGTCCGACATACTCGGGCCGAGCGAGGGTTTCCGCCGGGCGATGGACTATTTCTCACACACGAAGAACGCCCGGGTGATGCTGGAGAGACTCGCAGCGGCGAACCCCACCACGCTCGCATGCATGCATGGCAGCGCATGGCGTGGCGATGGGGCGAAACTGCTGCGTGCTCTTGCTGAGGCGCTCTGCTTGATTCGGCTGGCGCGAGCGGATCGGATTGTCGAGTGACGACACGGCGCGCGTCGGCCCTCTGCACCCAGGGCGTCAGCTCGTGCCCCACACCTCGCGCGACGTCGAGCGCCAGGGCCAGCTTGCGCTTCTGGTCGTCCACGGTGATCTTGTTGCCGTGGTGCGTGCTGGAGAAGCCGCACTGCGGGCTGAGACAGAGGTTTTCGAGCGGCACATACTTCGCGGCCGACTCGATGCGGCGCTTGAGGGCATCCTTCGATTCGAGCGTCGGCACTTTGGAGCTGATGAGGCCGAGCACGACCGTCTTGCCCTTGGGCACGAAGCGCAACGGCTCGAAGCCGCCGGCGCGGTCGGTGTCGTATTCCAGGAAGAACGCGTTGACGTTCATCCGCGTGAACACGGTCTCGGCCACCGGGTCGTAGCCGCCGCTGGCCATCCAGGTGCTCTTGAAGTTGCCCCGGCACGTGTGGATGGCGACCGTCACGCCGCCCGGCACGTCGCGCAAGCGCGGCGTTGACCTGGTCGGCATAGAGGCCGGGCAACCGCTCCGGATCGTCGCCGAGCTTCGTGACCTGCTCGCGCACCTTCGGATCGCACATCATCGCCACGGTGGTGTCGTCGATCTGCAGATAGGTGCACCCGGCCTGGCACAGCGCGCGGATCTCCTCACGATAGGCCGCGGTCAGATCCGACCAGAACTCGTCGAGATTCGGATAGGTGGCCTTGAGCGTCGGCCGGTCGCCGCGGGCGTGCAGCATGACCGGCGACGGCAGGCAGAACTTCGCCGTGCGCGTGGTGGCGGATTTCAGAAACTGGAAGTGGTCGAGCATGCTGGGCTTGGTTCGCCGGATCTTCCCGGTCACCTTCATGAGCGGCGGCTGCTCGTCGGCGCCCTCGAACTTCACGCCGAAGCTCTGGGTCGAGGTCTCCACGCCATCGAAGCCGCGCAGGAAGTCGATGTGCCACCAGTCGCGGCGGAACTCGCCGTCGGTGATCGACTGAAGACCGACCGATTCTTGTAACGCGACGGCGCCGCGGATCGCCTGGTCCTCGACCGCGCGCAACGCGGCGCGATCGATCTCGCCGCGGGCCGCGCGCGCCCGTGCCGTCTGGAGCTCGGGCGGGCGCAGCAGGCTCCCGACGTGGTCGGCGCGGAACGGCGGTCTCGTCGCGCCACTCATCGTCTTGCTACCACGCCAGCGCGTAGGTCGGGCGCCGCGGATCGGCGCCGGCGGACAGCACGCCGCGTCTGCGGATCGCGCCGCGTCACCACCGCGCCGATGCCGCACGCGCCGGCCTCCGCTCACCTCGTGACCGAGCGCGCGGAGCTCGCCGCGGGTCCGCTCGGGGATGCCCGGCTCGACGTTCAGCTGTCCCGGCCGATAGGCTCGTGGGCCAGAACGAGTTGACGAGCGTCTGGGTCGAGAAGCGCGGCGCCTCGACCGCCTGCTGCGGATTCATGCCGAAGACCAGCAGATTCAGGACGAGCTGCAGATCGGCCTGGCTCTGATCGTCGCCGCCCGGACAGCCGACGGTCATGGTGGGCACGCCGCCCTCGCAGATCAGATAGCTCACGAGCGTGGTGCGCGGGCGCTTGCCCGGGACGAGCCCGTTCGGATGATCGTCGGCGACGAAGAACATCTCGCTGCGCGTGCTGAGCGTGCAGCCGAGCTCGGGCGCGAACGCCGATTTCCTGAACACGCCGCCGCTCGGCGTCAGGCAGATCATGTTCCCCTCGCGATCGATCGCGGCGATGTGCGTCGTCCCGTCGGCCGCGGCTGACGACCACGCCGCCCGTGCGAAGCACCGGCGTGCGCGCCGGAGCGCCGCGCTGCGCCACGGTGTCGAGGATCGCCCGGCGCCGGCGCCTCTGGCGTCGCGCGATCGCTAGGGATCAGTGCCGCGCGCTCCTTCAGATAGGCGGGCGTGAGCAGATCGCCGATCCCGCTGAGCGCGTCCTCGCGGTCGCCGTAGTACTCCTCGCGATCGGCGAAGGCGAGCTTGAGCGCCTCCGAGACCACGTGGATGTAGCGAGCGGAGTTGTGGCCGAGCGCGCGCAGATCGAAGGTCGCGAGCATGCCGAGCGCCTGCATGAGCACGGGGCCCTGGGTCCACGCCGACTGGCCCAGGATCTCCCGGCCCGCGAAGGTCGTGCGCAGCGGCGCTTCGAGCCGGGCGCGGTAGCCGGCCAGATCAGAGGCGCGCAGAAGCCCTCCGACGCGCTCGGAGAACGCGCCGATCGTCGCCGCGACGTCACCGCGATAGAAGCGCTCGCGCGCCGCGGCGATGCCGGCCGTTCGATGGCCGCGCGCCCTGGTGTCGGCCTCGATGAGCCGCCGCAAGCGTTCCGCCGAGGGCGGGCTGCACGAACAGCTCACCCACCTCGGGCACGCGCCCGCCCGGGTAGAACACCGCGGTACCGCCGGGCGGATAGAGGTCGAACTGAGTCCGCGTCTCCGGAATATCGAGTAGGCCGTGCATGTATTCGTACATCGGGAATCCATGCTCGGCGTACTGGACCGCGAGGGCGAGCACCTCGCTCACGCTCTTCGTGCCGTGAGTCTCGAGCAGGGTCAGGTAGCCGTCGACGGCGCCCGGCACGGTGAACGACAGATGCGCGTCCGCTCCGGGACCGGTCGGGATGCGATCGAGCTTGCGCCCGCGAAAGAGTCCGACCGTCGCCAGCGCCGGCGCTGTGCCCTGGCCGCTCAGCGCCAGGGTTTCCCGCGCTCGCGCGTCGTGGATGAGCGCCACGCATTCGCCACAGAGCGTGTAGGACGCCGTCGGCTCGACCACCGCGGCGGCGAAGCCGGCGGCCACGGCGGCGTCGAACGCGTTGCCGCCCGAGAGCAGCATGCGCATGCCCGCCATCGACACGAGCGGGTGGCCGCCGGTGACGATGCCCTGCGTGCCCGAGACCACAGGGCGCGTCGTCTTCCGGTCGGTCGTGTGATGCTCGAACTCGTGGACTGCTTGGGTCGGCTTGCTCATCGGCTCACCTCGGCGATTCGACCTCGTGCAGCCTGGCCATCATGATATACGGCCACGGCTTACGCCCGACGGAAGATCGGACCGCGCCCGGCCACGCGCCCGAGATCCGGGAACGGCGCGTCTCGATGCGGTGGCCGCGCGGCTGTACCGGCCCGGGCTCGAGCCCGAGCCGCGTGATCGTGGCGGGGTGGGTATAGAAGCCATCATAGGTGTGACGTACGAGCGCATCGAAGGCCTCGGGGTGAGAACGCTCGACGCGCCTCAGAAGATCCTCGCTGACACCGCCGTCTCTCGCCGCCTCCTCGATGGCCTCGAGTGCCTGCGAGAGCAACGACCCGACCCCGGCGGAGGCGTCGGCCATTGCCAGGACATGGTCGAGGGCGAGCGCGCCGCTTTCCGGGAAGCCCTCACCCGGCGGCACCAGGGTCTCGAGTACCGAGGCCAAAAGATCGCGCGTCACCGCCGCCTCCGGATCATCCCGTCGGCGACGTGAAGGGCGACGGCCTGGATCGTCGAGGTCGGGTTCACGCCGGCGGAGGTCACCATCACGCTCCCGTCGACGATGTAGAGATTGGGCACGTCGTGGCACCGCCCCTCGGCGTCCACCACGGAGGTGGCCGGATCGCGCCCCATGCGCGCGGTGCCCATGAGGTGCCAGCCGCCGGCGCGCAGGAGCGGGTTGAACGCGACGTCGTGGGCGCCGGCCGCTTGCAGCACCTCGCGGGCGCGCGCGATGCCGTGGTCGAGCATGCGCCGGCTGTTCTCGCTGAGCCGGTAGGACACGCGCGGCGCCGGAATGCCGTTCGAATCGGTGAGCGTCGGGTCGAGGTCGACGCGGTTCTCAGGCTCCGGCAGATCCTCGCCGATGACGGCGACGGTGATCGTCCGATCGAATCGCTCGGCGTACGCCCGTCGATGCTCGCGGCCCCAGGGCACGCGGTCACCGACCAACCCCCGTTCGCGGAAGCGATCGGCGAGAGCCCGCGCGCCACCTGAAACGAATAGCCGCGGACGAAGCCGCGCGAGAGATCCGTCTCGTAGAACTCCTGGCTGATGATGCTGCAGCCGATCGGGCCGCGATGACCGCCGAGCGGCTTGTCGAAGACGCCCCGCGCCATCGCGTAGGGATGGAACATGAGGTTCCGTCCGACCAGGCCGCTGCGATTGGCGAGCCCTTCGGGAAAGCGCGCTGAGCGCGAGTTCAACAGGAGGCGTGGCGTGCCGATACCGTTGGCGGCCAGCACGACCGCGCGAGCCTTCTGCGCGCGCTCTCGGCCTTCGCCGTCGTAGTAGACGACGCCGTCGGCGAGCCCATCCGGCCCGAGCGTGATCTCACGCACGCGGGCGCGGGTCACCAGGCGTGCGCCGGACGCGAGCGCCTTCGGCCAGTAGGTGATGTCCGTGCTCGCCTTGGCGCCGATCGGGCAGCCGAGATCGCAGGGGCCGCAGTTCACGCAAGCCCGCCGGCCGTCGTAGTCGCGCGTGAGGATCGCGCTGTCCGAGGGCCACCAGTGCCAGCCGAGCCGGTCGAAGCCGCGCGGCGATCGTCGACGCCGAGGGTATCGAGCGGGATCGGCGGCGTCTGGCGCGGCGACTTCGGCGGATAGGCCGGATCGCCGGTGATCCCGGCCACGCCCATCATCTGATCGTTCAGGTCGAAGTACGGCTCCAGGGTGGCGTAGTCGATCGGCCAGTCGTCGGCGACACCGTCGAGACTCCGCACGCGAAAGTCCGAGGGGCGGAAGCGCGGGAAGTGGGCGCTCCAGTGAATGGTGCTGCCGCCGACCGCGTTGTACATCAGCGGCGAGATGACCGAGGCGTCGGTCGTTGACCGGATAGTCCTGCGCGAGCCGCCGCACGTTCGGCTCGGCGCTCCAGTCGGTGCTGCCGGTGCAGCTCCCAGTCGGCCTGCCAGTGGGGATACGCGCGCGCGTCGACCCAGTCCCCCTGCTCCAGACACACCACGCTGATGCCGGCGCCGGCAAGCTTCCAGGCGACGGCGGCGCCGGAAGCGCCGGCTCCGATCACGAGAACGTCGGCACGCTCGTCGGCGGCCTTCATGGCGCGACCGACTGTACTACGGCTGGCGTCGTTACTTCGCGCGGATCTCGGCCATCAGACGCTCGGCGGTGGGCCGGTGTTTCATGACCCAGTCGGCGATGTAGCTCGGCTGCCGCTCGTCGAGGACGGTCTTCAGCTCCTGTCGGGCTTCATCGTAGCGCCCTTGCGCGATGAGACACCGGGCCAGCTCGACACGGGCGCGCGTGAAGTGCGGATCGAGCGCGAGCGCCTTTCGCAGGTATCCCTCGGCGCGCGGGACGTCGCCCCCGAACAGCGACGGGGTCTCGAGGTAGAACGACCCGGCGACCGCCAGTCCCGGCACGTTGTCGGGATCGAGCTCCAGCACCGTCTGGATCTCCTGCCTCAGGGTCGACAGGAGAAACGCGGCCTGCAGCTTGCCCTTCGTGACCGCCCAGCGGCCCAGATTGGCGGCATACCAGAGATGCGCCTCCGGGCTCCGCGGCGCCATCTCGATCGCGCGCTTGGCGACATCGCGTCCGCGCTCGTAGCTCGCGAGCTTGGCGTTCACATCAGGCGCGCGGTAGTCGGCCCAGAGCAGGTGCGCCCAGGCCAGCAGGAGGAGCGCGTCGAGACTCGGCGTGCGGGCAACCTCGCTCTCGAGCGCGTCGCGCGCGCGGTCGATCCGCGCGAGGTCCTCGTTGAACGACGTGATGTTGTTCCACGCTTCGAGGAGCGAGCCGCTCGCCCGCGCCGGCGGGGTTACTGCGACGGCGCTGCCGGCCAGCAGCACCGCCAGACCACACGCGAGGGCGGCGCTCAGGAAATGTCGCATCGCAGAAAGCGTAGCACGGCCGCCCGCCTGGATCAGGGCCGCTGGGCGAGAATCGTCTCCACGCTATGCACGTGACGCACACCGTCCTGGGCACACGGGATCAGTCCCTCCTCGTGGCGCAGGATGATCCAGCCGCGATAGGCGTCGCGCAGCTCATCCGGCGTGAAGTAGTGCACGACCTCGTTCTTCTCGCGGTAGATCCGCCGCTCGGTGAAGACGACGTGCGCGTGGTGCCCACCCCGGCGCGTGAACCCCTGGAGCCGGGCGAACAGAGCGCCGCGATCGTCCCGGGCCACATAGTGGATCGAGCCGCAGGAGTAGACCAGGTCGAACGGTCCCCGTACCGGCAGATCCGGCAAGGCCGCGCAGACCCACGGCACTTGAACGCCGCGCGCCTCCGCGAGCCGCGCGGCCTTTCGGAGCCCGTCGAGCGAGAGGTCGATGCCGACCACATCGTGTCCCTGCTCGGCGAGAAAGACGCTGTCGCGCCCCTCGCCGCAGCCGAGATCGAGCACGTTAGCGCGCTGGCCCGTGAGCTTTCCGGCCTCGCGGGCCAGAGCCGACGGGCGCGTACCAAAGATGAAGCGGTCAGGCGTGTTCACATACTCACGCCCCCACGGGCTCCAGGGCTGCTCGAGGGTCGCGAGGCGCCCGTCCGCGCCCTCAGCGCCGGTGATCGGCCTTCTCGTGCTCATCCTTGCCGAGGGATTCGAGAAGGGTGCGCAGATCATTGGCGTGGTCTTCTTCCTCCGCCAGGATCTCTTCCATCAGGCGGCGGGTCGACGGATCGTCGTTGCCGAGAAACCGGATGATCTCGGGTAGGATTCGATGACGATACGTTCGGCCACCAGATCCTCCCGGATCATCTCGATGAGCCCCTTGCCCTCCACGTATTCGGAGTGGCTGCGGCTGACCATGTTACCAGGATTCAGGTCCGGCTCCCCGCCGAGCTGGGTAATCCGCTCGGCGAGCTGATCCGCATGGCGCTGTTCGGCATTGGCGTGCTCCAGGAACTCGCCCGCGACCGCCGTCGCGTGGATTCCAGCGGCCATGTAGTAGTGGCGCTTGTAGCGCAGCACGCACACGATCTCGGTCGCGAGCGCCTCGTTGAGAACGCGCAGCACCGTCTCGACGTCCGCGCGATAGCCCTCTGTGACCGCGCCCTGTTCCATGTGGGCGCGCGCGCGACGCAGCGCAGCTCCTGGACGTCGGTCGCGAACCCCGATCCCGACTTGATCACGAGCGACTTGTCTTTCGCCACGACGCGCTACGCCCTTCCGGTGAGAAGCAGAACCAGGACCACGAGCACGATGATGCCGAGCCCTCCGCTCGGGTAGTAGCCCCAGCCCGAGCTATACGGCCACGCCGGCAAGGCGCCGATGAGCGCCAACACCAGGACGACGAGCAGAACCGTCGATAACATTCTTCTGTCCCCCTGTATGTGTACCTAGGCAATACCTGCAGCCGCGGTGCCAATTGCGATGCGCTCCGATGTGTAGCAATGACGGCGCTGTGCGCACAGCCGCGTCGAGGCGCGGAAAGATTTACCGAGTAACTTTTGCCAGAGAACGATTGCGCGATCGCGAGCAAGGGAGGCACACGTCTTGCTCCCTCGTGATCTCGTTCGATGAACGAAACCGAAAGGAGGCGACATTCATGAACCAGGACATTCTCACCGGCAAGTGGAAACAGATGCGCGGTCAGGTCAAGCAGTGGTGGGGCAAGCTCACCGACGATGACCTCGATCGGGTCGACGGCGCGATGGACAAGCTTGCCGGCGCGCTGCAGGAGCGCTACGGCTGGGAGCGGGATCAGGCCGAACGCGAGATGAAGAAGCGCTTCGACCGGTACGACGAAGAGCTGCGCGACCCGGCCCGGCGGTAGTTCGTAGCAAACACAAAAGAGCGGGCGGTCTCTCGACCGCCCGCTCTCGTCGTGCGTCAGCTTCCTGCGTTAGTTGGCCTTCGCCTGCGCCACGCGGAGCTCGTTCTTGACCGACTTCACGCCGTCGACCCGGTGCGCCATCTCAGAGGCCTTCGCCGACGTGGAGATGTTCGGCACCTCGCCGCTCAGCACCACGACACCCGCATCGGTGCGGACGTCGATCTTCTTCAGCTGCGCGTCCTTGCCGAAGCTGGTCTCGACAGCCTTGGTGATCTGCTTGTCATTCGTCTGGACGGCCTTGCGCGCCGCAGGGGCCACGACCTGCAGGTCGTTCTTCACGCTCTTCACGCCCTCGACGGTCTTGGCGATGTCAGCCGCGGCCATCTTCGCCTCTTCGGAGTCGACCTTACCGCGCAGGAACACTTCGCCCTTCACGGTCTCGACCCGCACCTCACGGCCCTTGACCCGATCGTCCGCGAAGAGGGCGATCTTGGTCTTCGACGTCAGCCAGCTATCGCTGGTGGCGCCCGTCACTTCCTGCGTGGTCTCTTTGGCCTTGTTCTCCATCTTGTCCATCGTGCTCGGAGCCGTCTTGTCGGTCGCCTTGTCGGCGGCGCCCGCAGTCAACGGGAGCGCGAATAGGACGGCGGTCAGAAGCGCTGCTCCAGTCTTCAGTTCGTTACGCATTGCTAGTTGTCCTCCAGGTTCTCGGTATGTGAGTGGACGCCTGCCCAGGAAAGAGCAATCGCCTTGCCAGCACGAGCTGTGCGTGCGACGCCGGCGCGGAAAATCCTGTCAGACAGCGATTTAGGCATGGCGAATGATGAACAAGGCGATCGCGACACGCCTCGCCGGGCGCAGTACTTGTTACGCGGCGGCTCGGTAAATCCTACCCGGCGGTCGACGCCGACTCAGGTGATCTCCCGGTCTCTCGACTCTGGTATCTCGCTTGCTCTTTCAACAGACCAACAACACAGACAGAGAACGGGAGAACGCGATGAAGACGCGGTGCGGGTTCGCACGAATGGGTCTTGTCGTCCTGCTCACCATCACCACGGGTTGCGCGGGTGTCCCACCTCACCTCGAGCTGCCGACGCTCGACATCAAGCAGCCTGCGTTCGCGGCCACACTCGGCGCGTACACGGGCACGACCGTCGTCGGCGGCAACCGCGTGGAAATCCTATTGAACGGCAAAGAGATCTTTCCGGCGAAGCTCGCGCTGATTCGCAGCGCGCGTCGCACCATCAACTATGCCCAGTACGTCTTCGAGGACGGCGAGCCCGCCAAGGATATCGCCCGGGCGCTGGCCGAGCGTTGCACCGCCGGCATCAAGGTCAACGTGCTGCTCGACGCGGTGGGCGCGCTGGCCATGCCGGCCGAGCTGCGCGAGGAAATGAAAAGCGCCGGCTGCAAGGTCGAGAATTTCCGGCCGCTGAGCTCGTTCGCCATCGATCGGGTGAACTATCGCAACCACCGCAGGATTCTCGTGGTAGACGGCATCGTCGGCGTGACGGGCGGCTCGGGCATCAGCGGCAAGTGGAGCGGCAACGGCCGCCAGGAAGGACACTGGCGGGACACCGATGTTCGGATTGAAGGGCCGGTGGTCGAGCAGCTGCAGGGGTGCGTTCGCCGAAAACTGGCTGGAGACGTCCGGCGTGGCGATCGGCGGGCCCGAGTATTTCCCGCGCCGGCGCCTGGAGTCGAAGGGGGACGTCGACGCCCAGGTGGTGCGCAGCTCCCCGGCGGGCGGTAGCACCGCGATGTACACGATGTTCCTGCTGGCCCTCGCATCCGCGCGGCACTCCATTCACATCACCAACCCCTACTTCGTGCCTGACGAGAAGATGATCACGACCCTGCTCGGCGCCGCCAATCGTGGGGTCCAGGTCAAGCTCCTCATCCCGGGCGCGATCGACCACAACCTCGTGCGCCAGGCGAGCCGCTCGGGGTTCGGGCGTCTGCTGAAGAGCGATATTCAGATCTACGAGTACCGGCCTGCGCTTCTACACGCGAAGACCATGGTCGTCGACGGTATCTGGGCGACCGTCGGAAGCACCAACCTGGACCGCCGTTCGTTCTCGCTGAACGAGGAGCTCAACGTCGCGATCTACGACGTCGACACCGCGCAGCGGCTCGAGCGCGTGTTCGAGGAGGACCTGCGCAACTCGCGCCGCGTCATGTACAAGGAGTGGAACGATCGCGGTTTCACGAGCCGATTCCTCGAGATCCTGGCGTTCCCGCTCAAGGAGCAGATGTAGCCGGCGAGCGCTGGTAGGCCGCTCAGGCCTCAGGTAAGCTCGAATGCGTGGTAGGTCTGCTCCTCGTCCTCGCTCTGCTCGTCGGCGCGAGCGAAGCCGCGCCGCCGCAGTCGGTTTCCGCCGCGATCTCGCCCCGGCGGTCGTCGCCGGGCTACCCGCGGCGCCCCGGGTCGGCGGTAAGTTCCGCAACCTCGACCCCGAGTATCACCGGGCGACGCTGTGGGCACGCGCGCGCTCGCTGATCGTGGGCGGCACATGGCTGGTGGGCGAGCGCCACGTCAAGCCGCTTCCCATCGCCAAGCCGGACACAGCCGCGCTTCGTGACAATGCGAGCCGGGCGACGGTGACGTGGATCGGCCACTCGACTCTGCTCGTCCAGCTCGACGGTGTGAACTTCCTGACCGACCCGACCTGGGCGAGCCGCAGCGGACCCTTCGGCGGGTTCGTGGGAGTCGGGCGGTACACGCCTCCCGCGATCGCGTTCGACGATCTGCCGCGCATCGACTTCGTGCTGATCTCCCACGATCACTACGATCACCTCGACGAGCCGACCGTCAAGCACCTGGCGCAGCAATTCAATCCGCGCTTCGTCGTGCCGCTCGGCATCAAGACGTGGCTCGCGGATCGTGGAATCACGAACGTGGTCGAGCTGAACTGGGGCGAATCGGTCCGGATCGGCGGCCTGACCGTCGTGTGCACGCCGGCGCAGCACGGCTCCGGCCGGACCCTCCTGGACCAGGGACGGCGTCTCTGGGCCTCGTGGGCGGTGCTCGGCTCCAAGCGCTTCTATTTCGCCGGGGACACGGGATACTACCAGCACTTCAAGGAGATCGGCGAGGCGCTCGGTCCGTTCGACCTGGCGGCGCTGCCGATCGGTTCGTATACGCCCCGCGCACTCGCCAAGCCCGTGCACCTGTCACCGGAAGAAGCGCTCGAGGCGTGGACCGACCTGCACGCGGCGAAGTTCCTCGGCATTCACTGGGGAACATTCGCGCTCGCCCGGGAGGCATACGATGAGCCGCCTCGCCGCATCGCCGAGGAGGTCGGGCGCCGTCACCTCGACGCCGATAGCGTCTGGATCGTGAAGCCGGGCGTCACCACCGCCTGGTAGGTCGCGCGCTCCTGTCGTAGACTTCCCAGACGATGATGGACTCCGCGTGGGCCGCTAGACTTCAGGCGTCTTCGAGCTGAGCCCGACCGCGGCGCCAGCGCCCAGCTCGGCCCGGAATCGCCGGCGGCGGGTCCTCGTCGTCGAGGACAACGCCGATGCGCGCGAGGGGCTCCGTCTCCTGCTCACGTACGCGGGCCACGAGGTGGAAACGTCGGAGGACGCCGCGAGCGGGCTCGACAAGCTGAAGAGCTTCCGGCCCGAGGTGGCGCTGATCGACATCGGCCTGCCGGGAGCCGACGGGTACGCCCTGGCCCGCATGGCCCGCCAGATGCCCGAGGCGAAAGCCATCTACCTGGTCGCCCTCACGGGCTACGGCCAGGCCGAGGACCGACAGAAAGCTCTCGCCGCCGGCTTCGACACGCACATGACCAAGCCCGTTGATCCGGCCAAGCTCTGCGCGTTCCTGACTGAGTCCTGACTTCTCGGGACGCGTCGGCCGAAGTTACACGATCGGCCGAACTTACACGGTTGTCATGGAGTTTTTACCTGCTATCGGCCCGCTGCTTTCCCGAAACCCAGCGATTTCCCGTGGAATTTACCGTGGCACGACCCTTGCCCCCAGGAAGCCTCGTCCAAAGGGACGAGGAGGCTACCATGGCACTGGATCCGGTCTGCATGATGGAGATCACCCCCGACTCGGCCGAGGCGCAGCTCGTATACGAGGGCGAGACGATCTATTTCTGCTGCGACGAGTGCAAGCGGATCTTCGACGCCGATCCCGAGACGTTTCTCGACGAGATCGAGCCGGTCTGGGACCACGCGGGTCGGGACGCCTAGAACCACAGGCCCTTTCTGCGGTCGACCCGGCGAGCCCGCGCATTTGCGCGATGGCATGTGTGTTGCTGTCACCTATTTGAGAAAGCCGGTGTCGGCGACCAAGGGCCAATGACGACCCGTGAGCATTCGCTGAGGATATGTGATGCAGATAGCTGATCAGTCCAAGAACGAGTTCCTGGCGATTTTGGCCCATGAGCTCCGCAATCCCCTCGCGCCGATCCGCACGGCTGTCCAGATTCTGAATCGTGAGGGCAACGCTCGCCCCCGAGTCGCAGTGGGCGCTCTCCGCGATCGACCGGCAGGTCCGGCAGATGGCGCACCTCATCGACGATCTGGTCGATGTGGCGCGGATAAGCACCAATCGCTTCGAGCTCCGCAAAGAGCGGGTGGAGCTGGCCGGGGTCTTGCGCCTGGCCGTCGAAACGAGCGGGAGCTTGTTGAGGGCCGGAGGGCAGGAGTTCAAGCTCGCGCTCCCTGAGGACTCGATCCATCTCGACGCCGACCCCATCCGGCTGGCGCAGGCGGTATCCAACTGCCTGAACAATGCCGCCAAGTTCACGGACCGCGGCGGACACATCTGGCTGATCGCGGAGCGCGACAGCGGCGATGCCGTGATCACCGTGCGCGACACCGGCGCCGGGATTTCCCGAGCGATGCTCCCACGTGTTCGAGATGTTCACCCAGGGCGAGCCGACCCGGACTCTCGGAGGGTTGGGGATCGGTCTCACCCTCGTGAAGCGGCTCGTGGAAATGCACGGCGGGACGGTCGCCGCCGAGAGCGCGGGGCTGGGCATGGGGAGCACGTTCGTCATTCGCCTTCCCGCCGTCCTCGAATCGCCGCAATGTCCACAACCGCACGCGGAGGGCCCCGCACACATGAGCCCGCCCTCGCTCCGCATCCTGATCGTGGACGACAACCGCGACGCGGCCGACAGCCTGGCGATGCTTCTGCGAGCCACCGGCAACGACATTCGCACCGCCTACGACGGTCTCGAGGCGGTGCAGGTCGCCAGCGAATTCAGGCCCGAGGTGGTGCTGCTCGACATCGGCCTGCCGAAGATCGACGGTCACGAGGTCGCGCAGCGCATCCGCAAGGAGCCCTGGGGTCGGCAGATGTGCCTGATCGCCGTCACCGGGTGGAGCGACGAGACCGATCGCGCGAGATCGCGGGCCGCGGGCTTCGACCACCATCTGGTGAAGCCGCTCGACACCGGCCACCTCGCCCAGCTGCTGGGCTCCGTCGGGCGCTCCACACTGAGCTGACACCGTGAACGGCTCGGTGCGGGTCGCCGCGGTCGGCGACCTCCATTGCAAGCGAAGCTCTTCCGGCTTTTGCAGACGCTGTTCTCCCGTATCGCCGAGAACGCCGACGTGCTGGCGCTCTGCGGCGACCTCACCGACCGCGGCCTTGCCGACGAGGCGCGGATCCTGGCCAAGGAGCTTCAGGCGGTGAAGATCCCGAAGATCGCGGTCCTCGGTAACCACGACTTCGAGTCGGATGCCGCGGGCGAAGTCACCGAGATCCTCGCCGGCGCGCACGTCACGGTGCTGGACGGCACGGCGATCGAGATCTCCGGCATCGGCTTCGCCGGGGCCAAGGGCTTCGCGGGCGGCTTCGGCGAGCGCGCGCTCCAGGCGTGGGGCGAAGCCGCGACGAAGGTGTTCGTGCGCGAGGCCGTCGACGAGGCGCTCAAGCTCGAGTCGGCGCTGGCGCGGCTGCGCACGCCCGGCCGCGTCGTGCTCCTGCACTACTCGCCCGTCGTCGACACGGTCGACGGCGAGCCGCGCGAGATCTTTCCGTTCCTCGGGTCGAGCCGGCTCGAGGAGCCGCTCAACCGCTACGCCGCGAGCGTCGTGTTCCACGGCCACGCCCATCGCGGCCAGCCCGAAGGCAAGACGTCGGCGGGCGTGCCGGTGTACAACGTCGCTCTGCCGCTGCTCCAGCAGATCTACCCGGACCGCTCGCCGTTCCGGGTCGTCGAGATTCCGGCGCAGCGCTCCGATCCTGCGCCGCCACCCGTCACCGTCTCCGTCAACCGCGAGCCAACCCAATGAGCCAGACCATGCTTCCCCAGAACCACGCTCCGCGCCCGCGGCAGCCAGCCGCCACGATCGCCACATCGACGCTTCGCTTCTATCGCCGGGTGCTGCGGAGCTCACCGCGGGCGGTATCGATTTCCTGGTCGGGGGCGGCTACGCGCTCGAGCGTTACCTGGGCATCGGCCGGCTGGTGAAAGATCTCGACCTGTTTCTCCGCGCCGCCGACGTGCAGAAGGCGCTCGATCATCTCAGTCGACGCCTGGGCTGCGACACCGAGCTCACCTTCCCGCACTGGCTCGGCAAGGTTCGCAAGCGGGGCGATCACGTCGATCTCATCTTCAACGCGGGTAACGGCGTCTGCGTCGTGGACGACGACTGGTTCAACTATGCGGTCCCGTCGCGCGTCCTGGACGTCCCGGTCCTGCTCTGTCCCGTCGAGGAGATGATCTGGTCTAAGGCGTTCGTGATGGAGCGCGAGCGCTACGACGGCGCCGACGTCGCGCATCTTCTGCACGCCTGCGCCGGCTCGCTCGACTGGGATCGGCTGAGCCAGCGCTTCGGCAAGCACTGGCGCATTCTGTTCGCGCACCTCACGCTCTTCGGCTTCATCTATCCCTCCGAGCGCCGGCGCATTCCCGAGGCCGTGATGCGCGAGTGCCTGCGGCTGCTCGACCATGAAATGCGCCACGCGAGCTCCCGGCGGCTCTGCCGCGGGACCTTGACCTCGCGCGCCCAGTACCTCGTGGATCTCGAGCTCTGGGGATACGAGGACGCGCGACTCGCGCCGCACGGCAGTATGTCCGAAGAAGACGCATCGATCTGGACGGCGGCCATCGACGCCGAGGCGAGCCGACCTCTCGGCGAACGCCCTCGCGAGGCCGTCGCCTCGAACGATCTACCGATAGGGGGCAACGCTTAGGGTCGAGCGGGTCGGGGGCGTGGGAGGGGTGGCTCGACCACGCGGCGCGCGCTCTACACGGTCCACGTCTCGTTCCGCGAGCACGTGCTCACCGCGCCGCCGTTCCTGCTAGTTGCGCTGATCGCGGCCGTGCGACGCATCCTGGTGCTCACGGCCGAGGCCAGGACGGCCGCCGAGGCTCGTTCCTAAGCGTTTCGCGAGACGGTCGTGGAGCTGGGGATCCTGACCTTGATGGCCCTGAGCCTCGTCGTTTGCCTGTACCTGCTCCGCACCAGAGACGTCGCCGCCACCGCTGGCGCCGAACGGCGCTGACCCGCTAGACGAACCTCGACATGATCTGCCCGCCGAGAATCTTCATGTAGTGGTGCTGCGTCTCCATGTCGGTTGCGCGCAGGCTCACCCAGATCTTGCGGGCGCCGGCCTCGGCGATCTGCTCGATCCGCTTGATCCAGTCGCTCGGCGTTGCCGGCCAGCGCGAAGCGATCGATGGCGTACTGGGTCAGGCCGAGGGCCTCCATGCGCTTGGGGTTCCGGCCCTCGTGCAGCACGTGATCGTAGAGCTCGTAGCCGTCGACGTATTCCTGGACCTTGCCGCGCAGCTCGTCCGGCAGGTGCTTGTTGTCGAGGCCGAATCGCATCGAGTGGTTGAGGATCGACGACACCGAGGCTTTCACGCCCTGGATCGCTCGGTCGCGATCCTCGTCGAGCGAGGTGCGCGTGGTGAACCAGACGTCGACGTCGGACGGATTGCGCCCCGCGTCGCGGGCCCCGGCGTGGACGCGGGCGATCGTGTCCTTGATCACCTCGGGTAAGAGCCCGGTGCCGGCGGTGACGCCGTCGCCGATGCGCCCGCCCAGGTGCAGCATCTTCGGACCCTCGGCGCAGATGAAGATCGGGATGCGCTGGCGCGTCACGGTCGACGCCCAGCGGACGCGCTGCGGCCGGCCCTGATAGGTCGCTTCGCCCTTGGCGATGAGATCGCGCACGCACGTCACGTAGTCCTCGATGCGCGCGCGCGTGGCGACCTGGTAGCCGATGTTGAGTACGGCGCTATCCCCGCTGGCCATGTCCATGAAGGCGCGTCCGCCGGTCAGGCTGTCGACCGACGCCAGGAACGAGGCCATCACCTGCGGCTCGCGCGTGAGCGGGTTCGTGGGACGCAAGCCCACGCGCGCCCGCGAGGCGCCCAGGGCGATCAGGGTCGCCCGGACATACGCATCGCCGCCGATGAACGCCGTGTCGTGGGTGCCGACGGCCTCGGCGCCGTAGTCGTCGGCCATCTTGGCGAGGTCGATGAAGCGGCGCGTGTCCTTCTCCTGCAGGAGCGGGGTTCCCGGGCTCAGGCTGACTCCGAATGCGACTTTCATTTGGTGTCCTCGCGGTTGGCCGTTCGCGGGCCTCCGCTCACATAGACCGTCTCGCCCGTCATGAAGTTCGCTTGATCCGACGCGACGAAGACGACCGCCCACGCGATCTCCTCGGGGCGACCCAGGCGCTGGAGCGGCACCTCGCGCGCGGCATTGGCGATCATCGCGGGAGTCTTCCAGACCTCGAGCACGCCTTCCGTCTCCGTCGGCCCGGGCGCCACCGCGTTGACGGTGATCCCGTACTTCGCCCACTCGGCGCCGAGGCTCTGCGTGAGCACGGTGGCCCCCGCCTTGGCCGCCGCATAGGCGGCCATGCCGCGCGAGCCGCTGCGTCCGGCCACCGACGTCACGTTGATGATCTTGCCCGCGCGCTGCCGGATCATCACCCGACCGGCGGCCTGCGCGAAGAGGAACACGCCGGTCAGATTCGTCGCCACCATCGCGTCCCACTCCGACCGGGGCAGGTCCTCGAGCGGTGAGCGGATCCGGTAGCCCGCGTTGTTGACCAGAATGTCGATGCGGCCGAATGCCTCGAGGGTTTGCGCGACGACGCCGTCGACCTGCCGCGCGTCGCCGACGTCGCACGCGACGGCCAGCGCGCGGCGCCCTTCGGCCCGCACGAGATCGGCGACAGGCTCCAGCGCGTCCTTGCGGCGGCTACACACCGCCACATGGGCGCCGACCCGGGCGAGCTCGACCGCGATCGCGCGGCCGATCCCTGACTCGCCCCGGTCACGATCGCGACGCGATCGCGGAGCGTGTCGGCCGAGAATGCCACCTTACTGGATGACCGAGTGCGGCGTCGCCACCGAGCCGCGTGACCTTGATCTGCTCGCGGTCGATCAGGCCGGGACACCTTGGGCGCGATCTCGTTCTTCCAGTAGTCGCTCTGGTAGACCAGATCGTAGAGCCGCTTGCGCTCGGCTTCGCTCTCGAACCGGCGGAGCCACACGTACACGCTCTCGTCTTCCTCGCCGACGAAGCTGCCGAGGATGACCATGCCCATCTTGACCTGGAACGGGATGATCTCCTCTTCCATGCACTTGACCCACTTCTCGCGCTGTCCGGGACGGATGTGGTATTGCCGCAGCTCGAAGATCATTCGGGCCTCCTGGGAGTAGAAGTTCGCCGAAGAGAGTACACCAGGGCCGGATCGTCGAGACCGTGTATGATCATGTCCCTGTGATCCGCCACCTGGTCGCGATCTCGCCTCCGACCTTGCCCGACACGCCGCCCCTCGAATACGTGGAGGCTGCCGCCGCGGCAGGCTACGACGCCGTCGGGCTGCGCCTCGCGCGGTCGCCGCTGTTTCCGTTCTACCCGGTCGTCGGCAACGCGCCGCTGATCCGCGAGCTCAAGCTGATCCTCGCGAGCTCGGGTCTGAGCGTGCTCGACATCCTGACCTTCTATCTGCAGCCCACGACCGACTTCGACGCGTTCGAGCCCGGCGCTGGAGCTCGGCGCGGAGCTCGGCGCCCGGTACGCGCTCGTGGCCGGCGACGATGCGGACTGGGCGCGCCTTCGCAACAGCATGGGGCGCTTCTGCGACATGGCCGCGCAATTCGGAATCTCCGCCGCCCTCGAGTTCGCGGTCATCCGGCCGCTCGCGACCCTGTCGCAGGCGCTGCGCCTTCTCTCCGAGCTCGGCCGCAAGAACGGCGTGATCTGCCTCGACCCCCTCAACTTCGTCCGCGGCGGCGGCAGCGCGGCATTCTTGCGCGGGCTCGAGCCCCGGCTGTTTCCCTACGCGCAGCTTTCCGACGGCGTCCTCGCGCCCGGCGAGCCCGATCTCTCGAAGCTCGGCCGGATGAGCCCCAACGAGCGCCGCATGCCGGGTGACGGCATCGTGCCGCTCCGCCAGATCCTGGACGCGCTTCCGCCCGGGCTGCCGCTGAGCGTCGAAATCCCGATGCCGAAGTCGGTCAAGCTGCCGGCGCGCGAATGGGCCCGCGCGACGGCCGAGAGCACGCGCCGATTCCTGGAGGAGTACTACCGCGGCAAGCAGGCGGCACGGTCGTCGTAAGCGCGCGCCCTGCCGGGTCGCGCGCTCCCGTGGTACTCTTCACTTGCCTGCACCTCGGCCTTACCCGTTTGACGCTCTCGGGCGTCGAGACTCCGGTGAATCTGGCATCTTCTCCTGCTGCGATTCGCCCCTCGGCGAGGCCATGGAAAACGCTGACCTTCGTGCTCTCATCCGACACTTCTCCCTCTGGGATGTGGAGCGCAATGCAAGCTGAAGCGATTCGTCTCCTCATCCGGCAGAAACTCCAGGACGGCCGGCTGCCGCTTGGCAGCATCCCGAGAGAGCGTTTGGGCGTCCAGGCAACTGGCAGAAGTGCGACGCCTGCGAGGAGATGATGCCGAACGCTCTGCTCATGAAGGAGGTCTACCCGTCGACGAGCGACAGGAAGCCCGTTCGCTTCCACGGCGACTGCTACATACTCTGGAATGACGAGCGTCGCGCTGCTGTAACGCCGTAGAGCTTGGCTCAGAGCGGCACCCGCCGCGCCCGCCTCCGAAGTGGTACAGTCCGCTCCATGAAACACAGCGAACAGCGTATCCTGACGACCCACGTCGGTAGCCTGCCTCGCACCATCGCGCTCCGCGACTTGCTCGTCCGGCAGGACCGGGGCGAGAAGATCGACGCCGCAACCCTGGCCCTCGAGTCCGAGACGGCGGTGCGCCACGTCGTGGCCAAACAGCTCGAGGTCGGCGTCGACGTCGGCAACGACGGCGAGCAGCCGCGCGTCGGCTTCTCGACCTATCCGGCCAAGCGGATGCGCGGCTTCGGCGGCGCGAGCAAGCGGCGCATGTCGCGCGACATCGCCGAGCATCCGGACTACATGGCGCGCCTGTCCCGCATGCGTACGGGCGCCGCGCGGATCAACGACGCGCCGCAGGCGGTGGCCGAGGTCGCCTACACGGACCTCGCGGAGGCCGCCGCCGAGTGCGACCTCTTCCAGCGCTCCGTCGCCGGCACGAAGGGCTTCGCCGAGCCGTTCATGACCGCCGCCTCGCCCGGCGTCATCGCCACGATCATGCTCGACGCGTTCTACGGCTCGCACGAGCGCTACATCCAGGCACTCGCCCGCGAGATGCGCAAGGAGTACGAGCTGATCGTCGCGCGCGGCTTCGTGCTCCAGCTCGACTGCCCGGACCTCGCGATGGAGCGCACACGCTTCTTCCAGGACGAGTCGCTCGACGGCTTCCTCGCCGCCGTCGCCCTGCACATCGACGCGATCAACGAGGCGATCGCGACGATTCCCCGCGACCGCGTGCGGCTGCATCTCTGCTGGGGCAACTACGACGGGCCTCACACCCACGACGTGCCGCTCGAGCCGCTGCTGCCGATCCTCTACCGGGCGAAGGTCGGCGCGCTGTCCCTGCCGCTCGCCAGCCCGCGCCACCAGCACGAGCTGAAGGCGTTCCGCCAGCATCCTCTGCCCAACGACATGCTGTTCCTGCCGGGCGTCATCGACTCCACGACCAACGTCGTCGAGCACCCGGAAGTCGTCGCCGACCGGATCACCGCGGCGGTCGCCGCGGTGGGCGATCGGACCCGCGTCCTGGCCAGCGTCGATTGTGGCTTCGGGACGTTCGCCGGCTCGATGCTCGTCGAGGAGAGCGTCGTGTGGACGAAGCTTCGGACCTTGCGCGAAGGGCGCGGACTTGGCGTCACGAAGCGTGCTCTGGGGCTAGCCCGCATCGGGGGTGCTGGACGGGAAGGTGCGCGATCATCACTGGGGCGGCGACGGGGATTGGGCGGGCGACCGCGCTGTTGTTTGCTCGGGCTGGGGCGCGGCTCACGTTGGCCGATGCGCGGGGTGAAGAACTCGCGCGGACCGTCGCGGAGGTGCGGAGCGCCGGTGGTCGAGGCGGTGCCGGTGATCGCGGATCTGGCGCGGCCCGAGGATTGTGCGGCGGTGGTGGCGGCGGCCGGCGCCGGCGGGCGGCTCGACGTGGTGTTCAACAATGCCGGCGTCGGGACGATGGTCGTCGGCGGGACCGTCGAGACGATCGAGCTCGACAAATGGGATCTGGCGCTCGACGTGAACGTGCGCGCGATGTACCTCGTGAGCCGCGCCGCGCTTCCGGCCCTGCGGCGGGCGGGCGGCGGCTCGATCATCAACACGTCGTCGGTGAGCGCGTTTCGCGGCTCCGCGGGGCGCCCGAGCCACGCGTACGCCGCGTCGAAGGGCGCGGTGCTCGCGCTGACGCGCGCGATGGCCGCGTCGTACGGGCGCGACCGCGTTCGCGTGAACGCGATCTGCCCCGGCACGATCCGGACGCGGCTGACCGCCGACATCATCGAGCGCGCGGAGCGCGAGGCCGCGGAAGGCCGTCAGATTCCGCTCGGGCGCGTCGGCGAGCCCGAGGACATCGCGCGCTGCGCCCTCTTCCTGGCCTCCGACGACTCGGCGTGGATCAGCGGCACCGAGATCGTGGTCGACGGCGGGGCGCTCGCCGCCACGAGCTGAACGCGCTCAGCCGACGAAGACGCCGCCCGACGGGTGCAGCAGCTCGCCCGGTGAAATAGGACGCATCGTCCGAGGCCAGGAACAGCGCCGTCGAGGCGATCTCCTCCGGCTTGCCGTAGCGTCCCATCGGCGTCACGCCCATCGCCCAGCTCGAGCGCGCCGAGTCCGCGCGAATCGCCGCCGTCATCGGCGTCTCGATGAAGCCGGGGCCGATCGCGTTCACGCGGATGCCCTGCGCTGGCCAGCTCCTGCGCCAGGCACTTGGTCAGCATCCAGACCCCCGCCTTGCTCACGCTGTACGGGGCGCTCGTCGACGGCATCTTCGACATGATCGACGCGAGATTGATGATGCTGCCGCCGCGCCGGTGCTCCGTCATCCAGCGCGCCACGGCGCGGTTCGAGAACAGGACACCGTAGAGGTTGACGTCGATGACCCGCCGGAACTGCTCCATCGGAATGCTCAGCACCGTGTGGGGCTGATACGACGTCGCCCCCGGCACGCGCACGGCGCCGATGCCCGCCGCCGCCACGAGGATGTCCACCGCGCCGAGCGCATCGACGCACCGCTTGACCATCGCGTCGTTCGCGGCCTCGTCGGTCGTGTCGACCTGAACGGCCACCGCCTTGCGCCCGGCCCCTCCACCATCTGCGCCGTCTCGGTCGCGGCCTTCAAATCCAGATCCGCTACGCAAACGTTCGCCCCCTCCTTCGCGAACCTCACCGCGCAAGCCCGACCGATCCCGCTCCCACCCCCGTCACCAACGCGACCTTCCCCTCAACCCGTCCCGCCATAGTTCCAATCCCTCCGCTGATCGTGTTCGCTTCGTGCTGGTTCGTCTGCGTCGCGCCAGAGCCTGCGACCTAAGCCCTTCGTTCGTCAAGCTGCGTACGAAAACGTCGGGCGTGGCGGGGCGCCGGGTGCGGAGGGGGTGGGACCGGTCCGTGGGACCCCCTCGTCCTGTGCGCAGCTCGAAGAGCTGCGATTCAGGCGAGTGGGTGACGGAGCCGGTCCCGCCCCCCCGCACCCGGCGCCGCCACACCCGACTACCAAGCGTTGCCCGACGCGCACAAGCCCAGTAACGTAGCGCCGCCAGCAGCGACTACGAGGAGAGTGCGCATGGGATATCTGGACGGAAAGGTTGCGATCGTGACGGGCGCCGGGCGGTTGCGCGGCATCGGCCGGGCGACGGCGATCGCGCTCGCGAGCGAGGGCGCCGACGTGGTGGTGACGGGCACGGGCCGTGATCCCGCCTCGTACCCGGACGACGAAAAGCAGGCGGGCTGGAAGGACGTCGAGAGCACGGCTCAGCAGATCCGCGAGCGCGGACGCCGCGCCCTGACGTGGGTCGGCGACGTGAGCCGGGCCGCGTCGGTCCAGGATCTCGTCGATCGCGTCATGGCCGCCTTCGGGCGAATCGACGTGCTCGTGAACAACGCCGCGTACCCGCGCGGCAACGACCGCGTGCCCGTCACCGAGCTCGACGAGACCGTGTGGCACCGCGTGCTCGAGATCAAGCTCACCGGCGCGTTCTTGCTGGCCAAGCCGCATCGTGCCGATCATGGTGAAACAGCGCTCGGGGCGCATCATCAATCTCTCCTCCGTCGCCGGAAAGCGCGGCAGCCCGAACACCGCGGCGTACAACGTCGCCAACTTCGGCATCCAGGGGCTCACGCAGTCCCTGGCCATGGAGCTCGCGCGTCACGGCATCACGGTCAATGCCGTCTGCCCCGGCACGATCGACACCGCGCGCATGGACGTGCTCGGGCGCGGCGCCGGCTGGCAGGCCCAGCTCGAGCGGATCCCGATGGGACGCGCGGCCAGCGACGAGGAAGTCGCCGGACTCATCGCGTTTCTCTGCTCGCCGGCCGCGGCGTTCATGACCGGCCAGTCGATCAACATCGACGGCGGCGTCGTGATGTGGTGAGCCGCGGCCCGGCTGACGCGGAGGTTTGACGTATGATCTGGCCCGATGACGCTTCGTCCGTTCGTCTGCGGCTGCTGCCATGCGGCCGATCGCGAGATCGTGCTGGCTCACGCGGCGCCGCCGCGATCGCACGCCGGCGTCGGCTCACTGGCGTGCCACGCGCCCCGGCGCCGCCCCGCGTGAAACGGCGGCCGCTCCGGGAGTTCGCGGGTACTCGCCGCCTCCACCACCGGTCAGCCCGATCCGCGGCCTCATCGACTTCCACACGCACGCGGCGCCCGACGTTCTCGGCCGCGCGCTGGACGACGACGAGCTCGCGTCGCAGGCCGCCGGCGCGCCAGATGGGAGGCGGTCGTCTTCAGAATCACGTGGCGCTCACGGCCGATCGCGTCGGCTCGCGCGCAAGCACGTGCCGGGGCGTGGAAGGTGTTCGGCGGGATCGTGCCGAACCGCGCCGTCGGGGAATCAATCGCGATCGCCGTCGAGTGGATGTGGCGCATGCAAGGCGGTCACGGCCGCGTCGCGTGGTTCCCCACTTCGACGCCGACCACCACGTGCGTCACGGGCACGGCGCCCTCGGGCGTCGCGTGGTCGACGAGCGCGGCGCGGTGCTGCCGATCCGTCCGCGAGGTCTTCATGGTGTGCGCGACGCAGCGCCTGGTCATCCACACCGGGCACCTCGTCCGCCGAGCAGGCGCTGGCCCTCATCGCGGCCGCGCGCGAGGAAGGCTGCGATCGGATCGTGGTCACCCACGCGCAGTTCGACGTGGTCGGCATGAACGAGGCGCAGATGAAGGAGGCCGCGTCGATGGGCGCCAAGATGGAGCTGTGCGCGCTCGGCATGCTCGGTCGGGCCCGAGGCGCCGCTGGAATGGATGCGGCATGCCACGCGCGTGTCGGTCGCCGATACCGCCGCGCGGATCAAGAGCGTCGGCGCGCAACTTCGTCCTCGGCACCGATCTCGGCCAGACCGGCAACCCGGACTCCGGCGGATGGCGTTGCAGACGGTTCGTGGCCGCGCTCGCGGCCGAGGGCATCGGTGCGCGAGCAGATCCAGACCAGTGGGCTCCCAGGTTCCGGGCGCCCTGCTGATGGGCTAGCGCGTCCAGCGCCCGACATCCCCCACGCTACGCACGCGGACGCTCGAGAGTCGGCGTACGAGGCTCACGGCAATCCCGGCGGTACGCCCGTCGTCCTGCTCCACGGCTTTCCCGACGACGCGCGCGCGTTCGACGACGTGCGCGCCTGCCCTCGCCGCTGCGGGCTGCCGCGTGCTCGTCCCCTACCTGCGCGGCTACGGGCCCGACGCGCTTTCTCGATTCGAACGAAGCCGCGCATGGCGCAGCAGGCCGCGATCGGCCAGGACCTGCTCGAGTTCATGGCCGCGCTCCGCCTGGCCCCGGACCGCGCTCGCCGGCTACGACTGGGGCGGGCGCGCCGCGTGCATCCGGCGATCCTCGCGCCCGAACGGGTCCGCGCGCTCGTCACGATCGGCGGCTACAACGTCCAGAACACGGTGACACCGGCGCCGCCGGCCTCGGCGCAGGCCGAGCGCTCGTACTGGTATCAGCGGTACTTCAACACCGAGCGCGGGCGCCAGGGGCTCGAGCAGAACCGGCGCGACATCTGCCGGCTCCTGTGGCAGGAATGGTCGCCGACCTGGCGATTCGAGCCGGCGGCGTTCGACGTACCGCCCCGTCGTTCGACAATCCCGACTTCGTCGCGGTGGTGATCCACCTCGTACCGCCACCGTCACGGCAACGCTCCGGGCGATGGGCGCCTGGACGCGATCGAGCGGCGCCTCGCCGAGCGGCCGGCGATCACCGTGCCCACCGTGATCCTTCCACGGCGCGGACGAGCACGGTCGGACCGCGCCAAGCGCGCCGAGGCCGAGCTCCACAGTTTCCGGCGGGAACCGAGCGGCGCGTCGTACCGGGCGTCGGTCATTTCATGCCGCGCGAGGAGCCGAAGGCGGTCGTCGACGCCTCCTGAAGCTCCTCCACTAGGACGAATCCCACATGCGCATCGAGATCATCTGCACGGGTGACGAGGTGCTCACCGGCAAGATCGTCAACACCAACTTCAGCTACATGACGCAGAAGCTGGAGGACGTCGGGCTCGCGGTCGAGTGGGAGACGACGGTCGGCGACGACCGCGAGAACCTGCTGCTCGCGTTCACGCTGGCCGGCCAGCGCGCCGACGCGGTCATCGTCAACGGCGGCCTCGGCCCCACGATCGACGATCTGTCGCAGGAGATCGCCGCGCAGGCCGCCGGGGTCGAGCTCGTGCTCAACGAAGGACTGGCTCGACGACGATGGAGGAGTTCTTCCAGCGGCGCAGCCGCGTCATGCCGCCGAACAACACGCAAGCAGGCGATGCTGCCCGTCGACCGCCGAGGTGATCGACAACCCGATCGGCACCGCCTGCGGCTTCGCGCTCGACATCGGCCGCGCGCGCTTCTTCTTCACCCCGGGCGTGCCGCGCGAGCTGCGCCGCATGCTCGAGGAGCAGATCATTCCCGCGCCTGCTCGGCGCAGAGCGGCACTGCAGGCGACGATCCACCTCAAGCGGTTCCATTCCTACGGGCTCGGCGAATCGCACGTCGACGCGCTGCTCACCGGCGTGGAGGCAGCTCGTGCCCGACGGCAGCGTGAAGCTCGGCTTCCGCGCGCACTACCCGCAGCTCGAGACCAAGCTGACCGTGCGCGGCCGCGGACATGGACGACGTCCGCGCGCAAGCTCGCGCCGGTCGAGGCGCGAAGTGCGCAAGCGGCTCGGCAACTTCATCCTGGCCGAGGACGAGCAGACCCTGGAGGGCGTCATCCTGGCGGCGCTGACGGCCGCGGCAGGGCTACGCTCACGGTCGTCGAGACCTTCACGAGCGGACAGATCGCCGCGCGCTTCGGCCACCTGCCCGGCGCGGAGAAGGTCTTCCGCCGCGGCGTCGTGGCGCGCGACCTCGCCGAGATCTGCGCCGCGGGTCGGCCTCGACGGCGGCCCGCCGGCGGGCGAGCTCACGCGCGAGACGGCGGAGGCGGTGGCGCACGCGGCGCGACGGCGGACCGGCGCGAGCCACGCGCTGGCGGTGCTGATCGATCTCGACGACGGGCCGGACAAGATCGACTTCGGCGGCACCATCTGTCTGGCGATCGCGACCGCTGACGGCGCCGAATCCCGGCGCAGTCGGATTCTCGGAGGGCGCGAGTGGGTGCGCCTCGGGCGCCACCGAGATGGGGCTCGACTGCCTGCGCCGCTATCTCCAGGGGCTGCCGGTGGCCGAGCGAATCGACTTCGAGAAGACGTGAGGAGCCGCACCAAGGAGACAGCGACATGCTGATCGTCGACGCGCAGATCCACATCTGGAAGGGCCACAAGCCGACGAATCGCGAACCACCGCCAGGTCGCCGACTTCACGGCGGACGACGTGCTGAAGGAGATGGACGAAGGCGGCGTCAACGCGGCCGTCATCCATCCGCCCGGGATGGGATCCCAACTCCAACGCGCTGGCGGTCGAGGCCGCGCGCCAGCACCCCAATCGCCTCGCCATCCTCGGCAACTTCCCGCTCGACAAGCCGGAAAGCCGCTCGGCTGATCGACGGCCTGAAGAGCCGGCCGGGCATGCTCGGACTCCGCTTCGCGTTGCTGCAGCCGCATCAGCAGACGTGGCTGACCGATGGAACCCTCGACTGGCTGTGGGCCGCCGCCGAGCGCGCTGGACTGCCCGATCGCGCTGCTCGGACCCGGTCTCCTGCAGGTCATCGGCCAGATCGCCGAACGCCATCCCGGCCTCAAGCTGATCATCGATCACTTCGGGCGCCCGGACGCGCGCCTGGTCGAACCTGTCCGATCTCGTCGCTGCCGGCGAAGCATCGCAACGTGGCGCTCAAGGCGACCGGCGCGCCGAGCTACTCGAGCCGAGCCGTATCCCTATCGCGACATCCACGGACACATCCGGAAGCTCTACGACGCTTTCGGCCCCGAGCGGATGTTCTGGGGAACCGACATCACGCGCATGCCGTGCCCGTGGAAGCAGTGCGTGACGATGTTCACCGAGGAGCTGCCGTGGCTGTCGGCGAAGGACAAGGAGCTCATCATGGGGCGCGCGCTCTGCAACTGGCTCGGCTGGAAGCTTACCGGCCTGACGGCGGTCACAGTCATGAAACAGATCCTGCTCGATCGCTACGGCCAGCCCGAAGAGGGCCTGCGCTGCGCCGACGTACCGGATGTCGGCGCGCCGGGCGCCGGCGAGGTGGTCTTCGACGTCCTCGCGTTTCCGATCAATCCGGCCGACATCTCGTTCTGCCGCGGGACGTACCGGCTGAAGCCAGAGCTTCCGGCGACGCCTGGAGCCGAATGCGTCGGCCGCGTCGTCGCGGTCGGCGCCGGCGTGACGCACGTGAAGCCGGGCGACCTCGTCATCAACCTGCAGCGGGAGAACTGGACCCAGCAGCGTCGCGTCAAGGGCGACGACGTCATCGCGATCTCGGACGGTATCGACATCCAGCAGGCGGCGATGCTCCGGATCAACCCCGCCACGGCGCTCCTGCTGCTCACCGACATCGTCGCCCTGAAGCCCGGCGACTGGATCATCCAGAACGTCGCCAACTCGGCGGTGGGGCGTCTCGTGATTCGTCTGGCTCGCCCGCGCGGTGTGAAGACCGTGAACGTGGTGCGGCGCGAGTCGCTGTTCGGCGAGCTGAAGGCGCTCGGCGCCGACGCGTGCGTGGTCGACGGCCCTGACCTGCGCCGCCGCGGTCAAGGCACAGACCCACGAGCGCGCCGATCCGCCTCGGGCCTCGACGCCGTGTCGGGCCGGGCCACCGCGCGGCCTCTCCGCATGTCTCGCCGACGGCGGAGTCGTCTGCAACTACGGATCGATGACGGGCGAGGACCCGGTGATGTCCCGCAGCACCTTGGTCTCGGGCGGCCAGTCGCTCGTCGGGCTTCATCCTGGGCCGCGGCCTCAGCACGCGCTCGCTCGAGCAGATCCGCGCGATCTACGCCGATCTCGGCCAGCAAGTCGCGAAGGGCAACCTGTCGGCGCCGGTCGAGATGGTCTATCCCATCGAGGACATCAAGGAGGCAGTGGCCCACGCGCAGCGCGGCGAGCGCAGCGGCAAGATCCTCGTCGCGCCGAACGGGCCGGTGTGAGTGGGCCGGCCGGGGCTCCCGTGAGCCCCGGCGGCGCCCGCGTTACTGCCTACCTGTAGGATCGTAGTCGTTGCGTCTCGGTCGTCGTGGACGCGACCTAGGCCGCGGATCTTCCCCGGTGGGAACCGCCGTCGAGTGGACGTTGGCATAGGTCGCGTCGACGATCATCGCCGTCGACGAGCGCGTTGAAGTCGCCCGGCGGTGACGCTCGGCCCGTGACGGTGGCACCTGAATTGTCGGCGTGATGGTCCCGGTCACGGTCCCGGAGATTCGGAGGGCATGTCGGCGCCCGGCAGGCCGCAGGTGCCGTGTGGTCGAGCAGTCTGCGCAGAGGAACACCACGATGCCGCCCGCCCGTACATGCCGCTTGCCGAAATGGATGTGCGACCTGCGTCACCGGCGGCTTCGGCGCCGAACAGCTGATCTGGTAGTGAATCCGCTCGCCCGGTCGGTTCTGATCGACGCGTTTCCGAACCGGCCCCGGTCGCCGCCGGTCGAAGATGGTCCGGCTCGGCGTGCTAGCGCGCCGACGCCGTGGAATCCGTTCAAGCGCGCGATACGGAAGCGCACCTGGCTGAGAGCCCGACGAGCGTCTGGTTCGAAGCTCTTTGTCGCCGATCGTCGCCATCCTGCCGTGGTCACTCGCCGAGCCGACTTGAAACCAAGCCCGAAGCGGCGGCGACCGACTGGACTACGCGGCGGGTAAGCAAGCCGGCGACCGGCAAAGAGCTGCTGAGGTCCTACATGCGCGTTGCCTTCCACAGGCGAATGTGCGCGACCTGACGAACGTCCACCTCTCGGATACCCCGGGTATTGCGATCGACATCACCTCCAGTACGACGCCGCGGCCGATCAGCTGAACCAGCGGCGGGCCACCGAGCGTTCAACCCGCGCCATGATCCTGCCCGACCCACGTGACGAGGGAGATCGCTACCTGAGTCGCGAGACTCGTGCGCCGATCGCAGCTGGAGCCGGCTCAGGCCGGCGCGGTGATCGGTCAATCCCCGCGACGCAAGGAGGACGAACGGCTCATCACGGGCCGCGGCCGGTTCATCGACGACATCGCTCCGCCGGGCCTCGTCCACCTGGCCGTCGTCCGGTCCACCCACGCTCGGGCGCGAATCGTCGCGATCGACACCGCGGCGGCGCGCGCGCTGCCGGGTGTCGCGCGTCTTCCTCGCCGACGATCTGCCCGGTCTGGCCGAGCCCCTACCCGCCGCGCGCGCGGATCGGACCAACCCCTATGTCCGCCTGGACACGCCGCGCTCGCAGCTGCCGCTCGCGCGCGGCGAAGTGCGCTACGTCGGCGAGCCGATCGCCGCGGTGATCGGTCCCGATCCGTACCAGGCGGCCGACGCGGCCGAGCTGGTCCGGATCGAGTACGAGCCGTGGCCCGCGGTCGTCGACGCCGAAGCCGCGATGACGGCGGCGTCGCCGGCGGTCCACGAGGGCGCGAGCAACGTCGTCGGCCATGTCGTCAAGGTCATCGGCGATGTCGATCGCGCGTTCGCCGCCGCCGACGTGGTCGTCGAGGACCATCCGTCCCACGGGCGCGTGACCTCGATGGCGATCGAGACGCGCGGCCTCTGCGCGGCGTTCGATCCGGTCACCGGCAGCATGACGGTGTGGGCGGCGCACCAGGCGCCCTATCACCTGCGCAGCGTCGTCGCGGCGCGGCTCGGACTGCCGGCCGAGAGCGTGCGGGTCATCGCACCCGACACCGGCGGCGGGTTCGGCCCGAAGGAAGGGATCTATCCGGAGGACGTGCTCGTCCCGCTGCTCGCGCATCATCTCGGCCGGCCCGTCAAGTGGATCCAGACGCGCACCGAGTTCCTGTCGAGCTCTCACCAGGCGCGGCAGCAAGCGCATCACGCGCGGCTCGCGGCGACGCACGCGGGGCGCGTGCTCGGCCTCGACGTCCGCATCGTGAAGGACGTCGGCGCCTATCATTACTTCTCGGTCCACGAGCCGACGAACACGATCAATCACCTGCCCTCTCAGTACAAGGTGCCGGCGTTTCGCGCCGAAGGGTTCGCGGTCGTCACCAACAAGACGCCGAGCGCGCCTTATCGCGGTGCCGGGCGGCCCGAGGCGATCCTGGTCGTCGAGCGGCTGCTCGACCGGCTCGCGGCGAAGCTCGGCCTCGATCCCGCCGAGGTCCGGGCGAGAAACCAGATCGCGCCGGCGGAGATGCCGTATCGTCCCGGCCTCGTGTACCGCGACGGCGTGCCCGTCAGCTACGACGGCGGCGACTATCCGCTCGAGCTCTCGCGCGCGCTCGATCTGCTCGACTACGCCGGCTGGCGCAAGCGTCAGGCCGACCTGCGCGCGGACGGCCGACGGATCGGCCTGGGCATCGCCGGATATCTCGAAGCGGGCGGCAGCGTCCGGCCCGGCGAGTGGGCGACGGTGAAGGTCGACGATCGCGGCCACGTCGAGGTGCTCATCGGCGTCTCGGGCTCGGGCCAGGGCCACGAGACGGTCTTCGCCCAGGTGTGCGCCGAGTATCTCGGCGCGGCGTTCGACGACATTCGCGTCCGCGGCGGCGACACGACCCTGGTCCCGTACGGCTATGGAACCGGAGCCAGCCGGGTCGCGGTGAACACCGGCAACGCGGTCGCCGTCGCGGCCGCGGACGTGAAGGTGAAGGCGTGTCGCGTCGCCTCACGCCTCCTCGAGTGCGCGCCCGACGACGTGCGGATCGAAGACGGCCGCGCGTTCGTGGTCGGCACGCCCGGACGCGCGATTCCGCTCGCCCAGGTCGCCCGCGTGGCCCTGAGCGACCGGGGCCTCGTCGAGCTCGGCGGCCCCGGGCTCTGGGCCACGAAGTTCTACTCGCCGCCCACGGTGACGTGGTCGAGCGGCGTCCACGCCGCTGTCGTGGAGGTCGACGTGGAGACCGGCCGTGTCGTCATCCTCCGCTACGCGATCGTGCACGACTGCGGCCGTCAGCTCCATCCGGTGATCGTCGACGGCCAGATCGTCGGCGGCTTCGCCCAGGGCCTCGGCGTCGTCCTCGGCGAGCACGTCGTTCACGACGACCACGGCCAGCTCCTGACGAACACGCTGATGGACTACCCGATCCCGCGGGCGGACGACATGCCGCCGCTCGTGATGGAGCATCTGCAGTTCGCCACCGACCACAATCCGCTCGGAGTGCGCGGCGTCGGCGAGGGCGCGACCGGGCCGCCGACCGCGGCGATCGCCAACGCCGTCGCGGACGCGTTCGAGGGGCGGCTCGACATCACGAGCCCGGTCCTCACGCCGCACCGGGTGTACACGTTGCTACGAGACGCTGGTTTCGCGCTCGACTGAGCGCCGGAGGAGGACGTCATGGCAAGGCTGACATCGATTACCGACAAGAGCCAGGTCGCCGCGAAGGATCAGCCGATCGTCGACTCGATCGTCGCGAGCCGCGGCGCGCTGCAGGGGCCGTTCACGATGTTCCTGCACTCGCCCGAGCTGGCCGGCCGCCTCGCGCACCTGGGCGCCTACGTGCGGTTCGAGGGCTCGCTCGACATGCGCGTGCGCGTGCTCGCCGCGATGACGGTGGCGCGCGAGCTGGAGGCCGTGTACGTCTGGGGCGCGCAGACGGGCGGCGCGCGGCGGCTCGGCGTGCCGGAGACGACGATCACCGCGATCCGTGAGAACCACAGCCGCGGCATCCCGGCGGAGGACGCGCAGATCGTCGACTTCACGCGCCAGCTGATGCGCAAGCACCGGGTCGACGAGGCCACCGTGAAGGCGCTGATCGGCCGCTTCGGCAACGACGGCTTCATCCAGCTCACCGGCGCGATCGGCTACTACAGCATGCTGGCGATGACGGTCAACGCCTGCGAGCTCGAGGCCGCGCCGGGCGCCGAGGTGCTGAAAGTCTAGCGCGGCGTCTCGATCTTCCGCGTCACCGACTTCGAGGTCCCGAACGTCGGGATGAAGGCCGAGTGCTTGCCCGGCCCGCCCGTCACGACGATGTGAATGTCCTCCGGCTTGCCGACGATCGGGCACAGCGCCTCGTCGTCGGTCTGGTCCACCCAGTCGGGCCAGTTCTCGGCCTTGTACATGGCGCGCAGCTTGAGCAGGCCGACCTTGTTGCGGGCGCGCTCGTAGAGAAACTTCTGCACGTCGGCTCTGGACATGCCGCCCGAGGCGACGGTGTGCGCGTGCTCCGGACCGAAGGCCACCAGGACGTCGCCGCGGACGACCGAGCCGGCGTTGTTGTGGCCGATGGTCGTCATCGTGTCGGCGACGACCGTCAGGGTCGTCTCGGCCGAGGTGCAGACGTGGTCGTTGATGTTGTGCGGGCCCTCGCCGGAGAACACCGTGACCGTGCTGTCGCTCTTGCCGAATCCGCGCGCCACCCGGAACGGCTCCCAGGGCGTGGCGGCTTCATTCTCCGCGACGCAGTAGCTGAACTTGGCCGGCGAGCCGTGCGTGGCCTGATCGCCCTCGCCCGGGATGGCGCCGCCAACGTTCATGAGCACGAGCCGCATCGCCCGACCGATGGACGCGTTGGCGCGGAAGCCCGGGCCGAAGGAGCCGTGGCGGAAGTTGAGCGCGAGCTCGTCCACGATGGGCCCGGAGATCAGCATCATGACCGCGCAGGGATGCGTGGTCGCCTGCACACTGTAGAGACCGAACGCGGGATCGGCGGCGGCCTGCAGCGCCGCGATCAAGACCGGCATGTACTGCGGCCGGCACCCGGCCATCACCGCGTTGACCGCGATGTTCTCCACGGTGGCCTCGGCCCAGCGGGGCGGCACGACCGCGATGACCTCGCCGGCCCGCCGGCCGGAGCCCGCGATCATCGCCTGGACACGCTCGGCGGTGGGCAAGACGAAGGGCAGGCCATCGGTGAGCCGCCGCGCGTGAAAGGTCTCCAGCGCTTCATCCTCGTCGGCGAACGTGAAGGACTCGGGCGCCGTCGCTCCCGGGCTCGCCGCGGCGCCGGCTCGTCGGCTCGCCACCTCGCCCGTCAGGCCACGAATCACCTGCGCGAGCGCGTCTTCAGCGCGCTGGTGAATGACCGCGAGGGACTCACCGCCGATCGGATGCTTGATGATGGCCAGCGGCAGATCGGGCATGCCCAGGTTCTTCGACTCCTCGCGCGCCAGCCCGATGAACGCTTCGGTGCAGATGGTCACCGTCGCGACGCCCTTCCGCTCCAGCTCGACCGAGTCGTGGATACACCACGACGTGCACGACCCTCAGTCGCTGATCGCGGTGATGACCGCGCCGACCTCCTTCGCGTAGGCGTCGAGCCCCTCGGCGCCGATCGCGGCGCTCGGCTTCTGCTTCGTGACGGCGCCGGTCACCGAGTGGTGCTGCCCGATCAGCTCGACCACGCGCTGCTGGAGCTCGAGCGAGTTGGGCTTTGCTGTTGTTGAGAATGCCCAGCTTGACGCCGTCGAGCGACCGAAGACGCGGCGCGATCGGCTGCGCCCCGACCCGGTTGACCCCTAACGGGCTCAGCACGGTGATCCGGCTCATCGTGAGTCCTCCCGCCGCGTAGTTCGCGCTGCAGGCCGTCGCGGGCTGGGGCCCCGCCGGCCGAGGCGCGACTCAAAGTAGAATAGCGCAACTAACGCGGGGAGGATCCATGAGGCCATACGAGGGGATCAAGATCATCGATATCACCCATGTGCTCGCCGGGCCGTTCGCGGCCTACCAGATGGCGCCTGCTGGGGGCCGACGTCATCAAGGTCGAGCACCCCACGGACTACGATCAGAGCCGCGATACGGGCGGCGATCGCGCCCTCAACCGGCAGCAGATGGGCACGGGCTTCCTCACCCAGGCCTCGAACAAGCGCGCGATCACGCTCAACCTGAAACACGGAGAAGGGGCGCGAGATCCTGAAGCGGCTCGTGAAGGACGCCGACGTCCTCGTCGAGAACTGGCGCTCGGGCGCCTTCCCGGCGCTCGGGCTCGGGTACGACGACCTGCGGCCTCTCAACCCGCGGCTGATCTACTGCTCGATGACCGCGTTCGGCCAGGACGGCCCGCGCGGCGTGCAGACGGCCTACGATCAGCTGATCCAGGCCACCTCCGGCATGATGGCCATGACCGGGACACCCGACGTGAACCCGATCAAGACCGGCGCGCCCGTCATCGACTACGCCACCGGGACGATGTGCGCGTTCGCGATCTCGTCCGCGCTCTTCCAGCGCGAGCGCACGGGACGCGGCCAGTACATCGACAGCTCGATGCTCGACGTGTCGCTGATGCTGATGGGCTCGCACATCACCTCCTACATGCGCACGGGCCACGAGCCCAAACCCAAGGGCAACCGGATGGATCGCGCCAGCAGCCAGCTCTACGAGGCCAAGGACGCGCCGCTGATGATCGCGGCCGGCAACCGCGGCCAGCACGAGCGACTGTTCCGCGCGGTCGGCCGTGAGGACATCGCCGCGCAGTCGAGCCACGACGAGCGCGAGGAGCTCTACGAGACGCAGACCGAAGAGCTTCAGAAGATCATCGAGCAGCGGACCGCCGACGAGTGGGAGCAATACCTCCAGAGCCGCCACGTCCCGGCCGGGCGCGTGCGACGCCTCTCAGAGTGTCTTCAAGATTCCCAGCTCGCGAGCCGGCGCGTGCTGCACCGCCACGAGAAGATCGAGGGCATCGAGGGCCCGGTCACCGTGCCGCTGGCCGCGTTCAAGTTCGCCGAGGGCGGCCCGAGCATCGAGACCGCGCCGCCGCGCCTGGGCCAGCACACCGACGAAGTGCTGGCGAGCCTCGGCTACTCGAAGGACGACATCGCGAAGCTTCGGGCGGAGGCGCGATTTAACGACGCGCCGGCGAGGGCGCTGTGGCTATGGCAGCAGATCGGCGACAGCGATCCGGCTCGACGCGAAGGCGAGCGGGACGGCAACGGCGGGCGGCACCAGCGTGATGACGGACCGGTACTGCCACCCGTAGAGGGCGGACGGGTTCGGGGCTCGGATCGCGATAGATCTCGAGAACGCGATCGACGAGGTTGACGATCCAGTAGTCCTCGATTCCGGCCCGGGCATAGAGGCTGCCCTTCTGCTGTCGGTCGAAATGAAGACTCGAATCCGAAACCTCGACAGCAAGCGCGGGGCGCTCAGGGTGTGCGTGGCGATAGTCGCCGGGGCGCCCCGGTACGACGGCCAGATCGGGCTCGGACTCGTCGTCGAGTGACACCGGCTGCTGCGTCCTCACGATCCATCCCGACGGAAGGCCGGCTCTCAGTGCGTATTCGGCGCTGCTCACCGCCGAGCTGTGATACGCGCCCTTCGGCTCCGCAACGATGAGCTGGCCCCCGATGAGCTCGAGAGGCTCGCCCTCGAATACTCCGAGGTCCACGAGCCGGTCGTACTCGATCCGCTTCCAGCGTCGGAGCGTGAGCGGGCTTGCGCCATGCTCTCACTTTAAGTCTCGCGCGGAAGGCGATATCAGCGTCAGCGCGTGGATCGCTATCATCCCGGGAAACGACGGCGCACGCTGAAAGGAGCCGGTCATGACTGCCCTGCCAGGACGTCTTTCGGTGATTCTCCTCGGGCTCGCGTTGGCATCGCTCGTCGCCGGGCCCGCGTCGTCGCAGACGCCGCGCGGTCACGGCGCCGAAGCCCGCGACGTGGAGCTGGTCGGCCACGACGATCTGCAGGGGCGCTCGGCGTACCAGCCGACGATTCACAAGCAAGGCCCTCGCTTCATCGCGCTACGTCGGCCACCACGGCGGCAAGTCGCGAAACCCGCTCACGGGCGTCGACGAGGACAACGGCACGTCGATCGTGGATGTCACCGACGCGGCGCGACCGCGCTATCTGGCGCACATCCCCGGAGCGGCGGGCGGCGGCGAGCAAGGTGGGGCGCAGATGGCGCGCGTCTGCGATCGCCAGGGCAAGACGTACCTGCTGCGGACGTTCGGCAACGCGGTCCCGAACTCGGGTCACGAGGTCTGGGACGTGAGCGATCCGGCGAAACCGCGCAAGGTCAGCACGGTCGTCACCGGGCTCACCTCCACGCACAAGAACTACTGGGAGTGCGATACGGGTACCGCGTATCTCATCTCGGGTGATCTGGCCAAGCCGGACCCGCTGCAGCCCGGACCGTCGGGCTGGCGCACGTCGCGCATGACGAAGATCTACGACCTGAGCGATCCCGCGAAGCCCGTCTTCGTGCGCGACTTCGGCCTGGCGGGCCAGGAGCCAGGTTCGACCGCGCCGGGTCCCGTGCCGCCGGGCGCGCACGGGCCGATGGTGCTCGGCAATCGGGTCTATTTCGCGTACGGCACCAGCGCCGACGGGATCTGCAGATCGTCGACCGCCAGAAGCTCCTCACCGGAGGGAAGGAGCCGACCGCGGCCAACCTCAACGCGCCCGAGATCAGCCGGCTCTACATGTCGCCCAACTGGGGCGGCCACACCGCGTTCCCCGTGCTCGGGATGACGATCGGCGACTGGGCCCCGAACACGAAGGGCCACATGCGCGACTTCGTCGTGCTCGTCTCGGAAGCCATCGCGAACGAGTGTCGCGAGTTTCGCCACGGCTCGTTCATGATCGACATCACGACCGAGACGCGCCCGTTCGGTGTGGCCACGTTCGAGGTGCCCGAGTCTCTCGGCAAGTTCTGCCAGCGGGGTGGCCGATTCGGGCCGCACTCGAGCAGCGAGTCGTTCGCGCCGATCTTCTACAAGAAGCTCGTCTTCATCGCGTACTTCAACGCGGGCGTGCGCGCGGTGGACATCCGCAACCCCTACGCGCCGCGGGAAGCCGCGTTCTACGTCCCAGCGACGACGGAGCGGACCGCCGAGCGCTGCGTCACCGAGCCGAGCCGGAGCTGCAAGGTCGCGATCCAGACCAACAACGTCGAGGCCGACGAGCGCGGCTTCGTCTACCTGGCTGATCGCGCCAACACCGGGCTGCACATCGTGCGGCTCACCGGGGACGCCGCGAAGATCATCGGGAACTAGTCGGCGCTCACTCGATTCCGCGATACCAGCCTGGTGGAGGGTGGCGTGCTGCTCGCGCTTCCAGCCACGCTGACAGGCAGGCCCGATACATCTGATCGTAGATGATGCCGTGTTCGGCGGCTGACGGCGTCAGGCCGCGTCTTTCACGCTCGCCGGTTGTGCGAACGAACTCTTCCTGGCGCCGGAGCTTACCCCAGTAGAACTTCCTGTGGCGAGACTGACGGCCGCGAGCCGCGCCGATCCCGACGCCCGTGGAGAACCAGGCTCATCACCGCACTATTGTGATACCCATGGTCATCCGGAACAAGCGTGGGCCATGTCGGCTGCCGCGAGGCGTTCAGGAGGTGGCTCATGGCAAGACGCGGGGCATGGCTCGGGGCTTTTCTTCTGATCGCGCTGTCCGCGCTGGTAGCAGGTACGGCGGCCTGGGGCCACTTACAGCAGCGCTCGGTGGATCCCGTCGGGACAGGCGATCTCTCAAGCCCGCTTCAACGCGACCCGGACGCCGGGGTCGTGACCGTCCGTCCTGGATTCGATCTGCGCAAGTATCCCGCAGTCGCGGTCGTACGATTCCGGTGACCGGCTCGGCGTCATGAGCAAGGACGAGGTCAGCTGTTGCTGAAGATGCCGTTTCTACTTTGCAGGCCAGCTCGTCAGCCGAAGCCATGAGACGAACATCGTTCCGCAGCGTGGAGCCCGTGAAGAGGGACCGCGCCGCCGACCGCCGAAGGGACCCTGCGACTCGAGGGACGGATCACGCGCCTCGTGGCCGGGGACGACACCTCAGCGTGGGTGCCGTTCTCCGTCTACAGCCGCATCGGCGACCCGATGAAAGCACAGATCGAGACGAAGGCCTGGTGGACGCGAAGACCGGTCAGGTGATGAAGGTCGTCACCGCCGATCGTCGCGAGGCGCCGAACCCGGGCAATCAGAGCGGGTAATGCGCGCAGGACTCGTTCGAGGCGATGGCGCGCGATCTGGTCAAATTCCTCGAGCGTCTTGGTAAAGTGAGGCAGTCGGCACCAAGTAAGACGCGTGGCTCAGTACTCCTTGCAGAGACGCTCCGGCGACGGCGAGACTCCGTATTGTGGTCAATATTCGACAATGAGGGAATTCACTGATGAACACCCGAGGGATTATGTACGCGAGCCTGTTCGCGCTGTCGATGGCAGGATGCGCGTCGGCGCCCGCGCCCGCCGGCGTGCTGGTCGTCGATGACGCGAGTCGAGTGAGCGGGTGTCGCGCTCTTGGCACCGTTGCCGACGACGTGCTCGACGATCTTCAAAGAAAGCCGCGAAATTGGGCGGCAATGTCGCGCTGATGACCCCGCAGCGGACGTCGAAGGGCGGGTACTTCGGCCTCCAGGACTACATGACCGCCGACGTCTATCGCTGCGAGGCGACGGCGACTCCGAAGAGCTAGGAGTCGCCCAGCGGCACGATCGCGTACATCCGGGGCTGGTTGCCGACCACGCGCGTGACGTGGCCCTGGCCGGTGAGATCCTCCGGCCAGCACCACGTCCCCCGGCCCGACCCGCGCGACCGTGCCGTCACCGACCTCGATCTCGGCGGTGCCTGAGAGCGAGATCGAGTATTGCCGCCGCGGGGCGCAGTGCCAGTTGAGCACGTAGCCCGGCGGCGCCACGCGAAACGCGATGCCGCTCGCCGACTGCATCGGCGTCCCCTCACCGTGGGCGCCCTCGACGTCGGAGAACGGCTTCATCTGCAGCGGCACCTCGGCGATGTGAGACTTCCCGTCCGAGCCGCTGTACACCCGAAATACTTTCGGCATTGCTGTTCGTCCCTGTCGTCGCCGGCGCGCTCAGCGCGCGGCGGCGGCCGCCTCCGGCATCTGGCGGACGACCTTGGTCTCGTGCACGGCCGGCGAATAGATCTCGAGGATCTCGACGTCGTCGGAGCAGTCGAGCTCGTTGTGCACGATCCCCGGCGGCTGCAGGATGCAGTCGCCCTTGGTGAAGGTGTGCTCGCCGTGATCCTCGTAGACGAACTTGATCCAGCCGTTCAGCACGTAGAACATCTGGAAGTCGCAGTTGTGCTGATGCAGGCCCTGTGGTGTGCAGATCGTGGTCGCTGCCCGCTTCCTTCTTGATCCGGATCGTGTGGGCGCCGGAACGTCCCGTGCGTCGCGTTCTCGATGCCGAGATCGCGGTATTCCATGAAGCTCCGCAAGCCGGTCTTGTAGACGGCGTCCTTCGCCAGGCTCGCGCTGAACAGCTGCTTCTCCTCGCTCATGGCCTGATCCTCCTGTTCTAGGGTGCCGCGAACTCGAACGTCGTGCCGACCGAGCTGGCGGTGAACCGCCCGGGCAGCCGTTGCATGACCGCGCCGATGGCCTCGATGCCGGTGCAGTGCTGCGGGACGATGTGCTCCACGTCGAGGCCGCGAAAGCGCGTCGACCACCCGCGTGATGCGCGCATCGTCCAGCCCGCTGAGATGAAAGCCGCCGATGACGGCGTGCACCTTGCGGAATCCCCGTGAAGCGGACGGCGTTGCGGCAGATGCCGACGATGCCGCGGTGCGAGCACGACGTGACCACGACCAGCCCGCGGTCGCGCACGTTGGCCACCAGGGTCTGCTCGCCGATGAAGGTGTCCTGGAGCAGCTCGCCTTCCTCCTCGACGCGGAGGTTCTGACGGAATCGTCTCCCAGTCCTCGGTGGCGTGCATCTCGCCGGAGAGCCACAGCCCTTCGGCGATCGGCGTCGGCTTGGCGACGAGCCGCACGTCGATCTCGGTACCGCTCGATCTCGTCGCGCGAGAGGCGCCCGCTGTAGACCCGGCGCTCGCCGCGCTGCTGCCAGCGGGGCCTGAAGTGATCGACACCGCCGTAGAAGGCCAGATCCTTCCGAAGGCGGCGCCGCCAGGAGTGCAGGAAGCCGGTCAGCCCGCCCCCAGTGGTCGCGGTGACCGTGCGAGAGGCCGAGCGCATCGATCGAGCTCCGGATCGAGGGCCAGCTCGCGGAAGTTGTGGTTCATGGTGTCGGGCGTGAGCCCGGAAGTCGAGGAGCCATCGTGAACCGGTCTCCGCCCCGGGTGACCTCGACCAGGTGAGCCAGACCGTGCTCGGCTCGAAGATCCGGCATCTTGCCGGCCACGAAGGCGCTGTAACGGCGGGCAATTGCATCGTCCTGGCGCAGGTTGTCGATGTGAGTTGTCGACCACGGTCGTGACGCGGATCCGGTCGACGGTGCCCGGCGGCATGCGCGTATCCTACCAGCGGAATGCGCCCCGTGACTGTCGATTCCGGCCCGGTGTCGGCGTCGTATAGATGAGGATCGCCAGGAAGGCCTCGGGCCCCGGCGACCACGAACAGGAGGGACCCATGCGCTACATGCTTCTGATCAACAACGACAAGTCGGCGCCGCCCCCGCAGAAGGCCCAGATGGAGGCCATCATGGCAGGCCACCAGCGCTTCGGCGAGGAGCTCATGGCCGCCAAGAAGATGGTCCACGGCGAGCGCCTGCGCGGCGACGAGGACGCCAGCCGCATCCGCTTCAAGGCCGGTCAGCGTCAGGTCACCGACGGACCGTTCACCGAGACGAAAGAGGTCCTGGGCGGCTTCTACCTGATCGAGCTGCGACTCGAAGTCGGAAGCCATCGAGTGGGCGAAGAAGATCCCGCTCGGCGAGGGCGGCACCATCGAGATCCGTCCCGTGTGGCCCATGTGAGGTGACGCCACGCCGTAACCGCCGCCGGCGGCGCATCGAGTAACATCTTGGCTCGTGACGGGAGCGATCACGAGCCAGACGCCGGTCTCCGACGCTCACGCGCGCGTCGCGGAGGCGTTCCGCCAGGAGTACGCGCGAGTCGTCGCGTCGGTGCTCCGGATGGTGCGCGACATCGACCTGGCCGAGGAGATCGTCCAGGAGGCGTTCGAGCAAGCGCTCGACCGCTGGCCGGTGACCGGAACGCCGGATCGGCCGGGCGGCTGGCTTCTCACGACGGCGCGGCGACGCGCGATCGACCGTCTCCGGCGCACGCGCCGGGCGGGAGCCAAGGCCGAGGCGCTCGCCTACGAGGCCGCGCTCGGCGCGGACGATGGGACTCCGGACGTGAGCGATCCCGAGACGATTACCGACGACCGGCTCCGGCTGATCTTCACCTGCTGTCACCCGGGCCTGCCGGCCGACAGCCGCGTGGCGCTCACCTTGCGGCTGGTGGGCGGCCTCTCGACCGTCGAGATCGCGCACGCGCTTTCTCGTGCCCGAGCCCACGATCGCGCAGCGGCTCGTGCGCGCCAAGCGCACGATTCGCGACCGTGCCCTGCCCTACGAGGTGCCCGAAGAGGCTGAGCTGTCCGAGCGGCTGCCGGCCGTGCTCGCGGTGGTCTACCTGATCTTCAACGAGGGCTACGCCGCGCACAGCGGCGACGCGCTCGTCCGTCACGATCTCTGCGCCGAGGCCGTGCGGCTTGGGCCACATGCTGGCCGAGCTGATGCCGGGCGAGCCCGAGGTGCTCGGTCTCCTCGCGCTGATGGAGCTGCAGACCTCGCGCATCGCCACACGCGCCGACGCCGACGGCAACCTGGTGCTGCTCGCGGATCAGGACCGATCGCGCTGGGATCGAGCGCGGATCGCCAGCGGGCTCGACTTGCTCGGCCGGGCGGGGCCGACTCGCGCGCGCCGGCCCCTATCGAGCTCCAGGCCGCCATCGCCGCCTGCCATGCGCGCGCGCCGCCTCCTGGGAAGGCGACGGACTGGGAAGCCATCGTGACGCACTACCGGGCGCTCGCCGAGATCGCGCCGTCACCGGTGGTCGAGGCTGAACCGCGCGGTGGCGATCGGACTCGCGCGTGGCCCGGCCGCCGGGCTCGCCGCCCTCGACGGCATCGACGCGGCGGCGCTCCGCGGCTATCACCTCTTGCCGGCCGCGCGCGCCGACTTCCTCCGCCGGCTCGGACGCGCCGCCGAGGCGGCCGCCGAGTACCGTCGCGCGCTCGAGCTCACCGACAATGCGCGCGAGCAGAGCTTCTACGCGTCGCGACTCGCGGCTCGCCGAGCGAGCTCAGCGGCCCGGCTTGAGCTTCAGATCCTCGTAGGGCGCCGAGTACGAGAAGCCCTTGATGTGGTCGACGCACGCTTCCTCGACGCGAGGTCCGACGCCCCAGAGGAAGGCGAGCTCGTAGATCGGCACGTACATGCGCCCGGTCGTACACGATCTGCTGGATCTGGTGCAGCAGCGACTCGCGCTTCTTGCGATCCAGCTCGCGGCCCTGACGCTGATAGAGATCCTCGATCTCCGGCACCACGCCCGAGGCGTAGATGCCGCTCTTGGTCACGTAGGCCTCGATGCGCGTGGCCGCGTTGCCGGCCGGCGCGCCGAGCCCCATGATGACGCCCTTGATCTTGTGCTCGCGCCACGCCGTGAGGAACGCGGCGCGCTCCATCGTGCGCATGCGCGTGCGGATGCCCGACCTCTTGCAGGTAGTTGCCGATGCGCCTCGGCCAGCGAGAAGAACGGCGGGAACGGCGTGAGATCGCCGGCGTCGAAGCCCGAAGGATACCCGGCCTCGGCGAGGAGCTTCTTGGCGCGAGCCGGATCGTAGACGGGCGGCTCGAAGGTCTGCGCGAACTCGAGCACGCGCGGGACGAGCCCGCCGGTCGGCCGCGAGAGTCAAGCGTCTCGGCCTGATTGAGGGCGCTCCGATCGAGCGCATGGCTCGCCGCCAGACGCACGCGCCGGTCGGCCCAGGGCGACTTCGGATCCCATTGCTCCGGCAGATCGAGGAACACGACGCCGGGCGGCATCGCGGCGGCCAGGCGCAAGCCCGGCGACCGCTTGACCTCGGCGGCCACGGGGCCGCTCAGGAGATAGACGATGTCCACGTCGCCGGCCTTGAGCGCGGCCGCGCGCGTGGTCTCGTCGGGCATGCTCCGGAAGACGAGCCGCTTCACGCTCGGAACCTTGCGCCAGTAGCCGTCGAACGCCTCCAGCACCAGATCGATGCCCGGGTTGAAGCTCACGAACTTGTACGGCCCGGCGCCGATCGGCGCCTTCTTGAAGCCGTCCTCGCCGACCTTCTCGACGTATTTCTTGGGCACGATCCACGCCGCGCCGGTGGCGGACGTGCCGTAGAAGGTCATGAAGTCCGGCCACGGCTCCTTCAGCTGGAAGCGCACGCGGCCGGGGTCGACGATCTGTGACCTCGCGCACGCGATCCTTCGAGCAGCTTCGCCGCGGCGCCGTGGTAGCGCTCGAACGAGAACTTCACGTCCTCGGCGGTGACCGGGTCGCCGTTGTGGAACTTCACGCCCTTGCGGAGCACGAACTCGTAGGTCAGGCCGTCCTTCGACGCCGTCCACGACTCGGCCAGGCTCGGCGTGTTGTCGCCGCCCGGCATCGGCTTCACCAGCGCGTCGTGGAGGGCGTAGCAGCACCATGAACGGCGTGATGAACGCCTCGGTGTCGCTCGGATCGAGCCAGCGCGCGGCCAGGGTGACGTGAACACCCCACGTCATCGTTCCCGCGGGCGCCGGTCGCGCAGCGAGCGCCGGCTGAGACGCAACGGACGACGAGCAGCAGCGGTGACCAGCACGGATCGGATCACGAGCGATTTCATCGCGCCTCCGTGAAAGATCGACGCAGTCGAGCTAAGGTATCATCGCGCGCGGAGGCTACGCGATGAAGATCAAAGCGCTCGACACGTACTTTCTGTCCGCGCCGCTGCCGCAGCCGGTCCGCACCTCCCACGTCGACGATCAGCCGGGTCAGCGAGCTCATCGTCGCGGCTCACGACGGATTCCGGCCTCGTCGGCATCGGCGAGGCGCGCGGCCCGTTCCTGTCCCAGGGCGGTCCGGAGGCCATGAAGGCGGTCGGCCAGATCCTCGAGCGCGTCACGCCGCTGGTCGTCGGGCAGGATCCGTTCAAGGTCGAGCGCGTCTGGCGGGATCTGTTCGCGCTCACCTACACGAGCGTGCGCGGCATTCCGACCCTGGCGCACCAGCGGCGGCAGCTCGTCACGGCCATCAGCGCCATCGACATCGCGATGTGGGACCTCGATGGGCAAGGCCACGAGCCGTCCGGTGCACGCCCTCCTCGGCGGCGCGCTCCGCTCGAAAGTGCCGGCCTACGTGACCGGGTTCTATTATCGCGACGGCGAGCGGCCCGACGACTCTGCGGACGCGAGGCGGCGCTCTATCTCGAGCACGGCTACCGCACGATCAAGGTAAAGGTCGCGGGCCTGCCGCCCGAGGCCGACGCCGAGCGCGTCGGCGTGATCCGCAAGGCGGTCGGTGACGACGTGGCGATCATGCTCGACGCGAACCAGGGCTGGGACCTGCCGAGCGCGGTGCGCGCGACCCGGCTCTGCGAGCCTACAACATCTTCTGGCTCGAGGATCCGATGCCCTGGTACGACGAGCGCCACGCGCTGCGGCGGCTCAACGGCCGAGGTGAACGTGCCGATCTCGGCGGGCGAGACGGAGTTCACGCCCTTCGGCCTGCGCACGATGGTGGCCGAAGGTCTGGTCGACTATCTGATCATCGACTCGACGTGGGCCGGCGGCCTCACGGTGTGGCGCAAGGCGGCGGTGATGGCCGAGCTCTACCAGGTGCCGCTCGCCGCCCACCACGATCCCCAGATCCACGTCCACGCTGTGCGCGGCGAGCCCGACCGGCTTCATCCTCGAATCGTTCGCCGATCCGACGCGCGACCCGCTCTGGTTCGAGCTGTTCCGCGAGCAGCCGAAGATCGTCGACGGCTTCATGGCCGTCCCCGAGACGCCGGGGCTCGGCCTCGAGCTGCGTCAGGACACGCTCGAAAAATACGGGGTCGAGGCTCGGCTGATCGACACGGGACTACGAGCTTCGCCAGATCCGAACGCCCCTACGCGCTCCGCTGCTCGCCGTAGCCGTTCGTCCGCGGTCGCCAGCAGGGGCCGAGCGGGACGCGGCGAGCCCAGTGCAGGCAATCGTAGACTGAGTGGTCCACCTCGAGGGCCAGGCAGGCGCGCAGCAGGCCTGATCCAGTTGCGCCGACGCGAGCCCATTCGATCCCCAGAGCGAGAAGATTGGTCACGGCCTGCTCGACGTCGGCCAGGCTCATCTCCCGCCGTCGGGCCTTCTTCCACCACGCGTTGGTGACCTCGGCAACCATGAGATCCGGGCGACAGGAGCAGCAGCCTCGGTCTTCGAGGAGTCGTGCGGCGCCCAAGCGGTCGGCCTCGTTGGCAAACCAGAAAAGCGATCGAGGCATCTGACCACGATCGGGCCCTCGCGCGCTCAGGGGCGCCCTCGTGGCCGTCGCCGCGTCACCGCTCGCGATCTTCTCTGATCAGATCGACGCCGCGCGAGCCGTGCAGGCGCTGGCGAGCCCGGATCACCGCCGCCCGGGCTGCGATCTCTGCTCGGCTCACCTGCGTGCCCTCCGCCAGAAGGCGCCGCGCCTCCCGCTCCACAGACACGCCGCACGAAGCCGGGCCTGCAGCCTCAGGCGCTCAGCTACTTCGTCGTCGAGATTGCGGACGATGATCGTAGCCATACCGCTAGCATAGCCCGCTAGCACCGCTATCACAATGTGATAGCACGAGATCGCAGGAGCACGCTCGCCGGCCTTACGGTTTTCGGCCAGAATGCGCGACAGCACCGCGTAGTGCGCGCGGAACTGGCGGCGGATGAGGAGCGCGGCCAGCGGGATCGTGACGGCGGCTCAGTAGACCGCGGTCCACCGCGCGCACGTTCATGGTGACGACCGAGCGGCCGGGCCCGTCCTCGGTGAACTCGAACGTGCTGAGGCTTCGCGACAAGGCGATCGGGCCGCGATTGATCGGCGTGGTCTCGGAGCGTCAGATAGTCGAACGGCCGCCAGTCCACCAGCCCGGTGAACCAAGGTGTAGGCGCCGTGGTCGCAGTGACTTTCCCAGCCCACCCCCGCCCGGCCGGCCGCATTCGGCTTGGCTTCGATCTCGCGCGCGTCGAGCTGCCAGCCCATGCGCTTGCGCGGGTCGATGTGGTACTCCCAGGCGATCGCGCGGGGCACCGGGAGCGGCGTCACCGGGGTGAGGTCGGCCTCACTCCGCTCGACGTGGATACGCGCCTCGCGATGACGCGCGACCGCCTGGCCGAGGTCGGCGACGCGGCCGTGCACCTCGCCCAGATCCTCGTAGCGCTCGCTGTGCCCGGGAGGCCGAGCGTGCCGCCGGCGCGCTCAGGAGGGCGTCGGTCAGGAACGCGTACGCCTTGGTCCCGAACACTTCGCCGACTCGGTTCTTGAGCAACCGGTGCACGAGGATCACGTCCGGGCCGAGCGGCTTCAAGCCGTTCGGCGTCTGCTGCAGCACGAAGCTTCCGAGGTGAGCGACGAACTTCAGGTCGAGGGCACCCATGAGCACACAGGCCGAGCACGTGCAGGTCGTCGCCCGCCGCATCTCGTCCAGGCGAAGCTTGAAGGCGACGTAGCAGCCCTCGATCATGTCGAGCAGCCGCTCGGGCGTCCCCGAAGGCGGCGGTCGGCGCGTACGCGAAGACGGCGTCGCCCTCGAGCTCGACGAAGCGCAGCGGCTCGCCCAGGCGCGCGATCACGAGCGTGGTCAGCTCGGCCACGATGCCGTGGGCGTGCTCGAGCTCGGTGCGCGCCAGGAACGGTATAGCCCGAGATATCGGCGATGACGAGAGTAGCCGCTGCTCGCGCCGTCGCGTCGCTCTTGCCTTGCACGATGACGCGCGAGGCGATCAGCGCGTCGATCTCCGCCTCGCCGTAGCCGAGCTCGCGAAGGATCTCGCCGGAGTGCTCGCCGAGCTCAGGCGGATAGCGCGGGGCGACCTTGGGCGCGTCCTCGAGCCAGAGCGGGCTCGCCACGGTGAGCGACGCGCCCGCGCGGGGATCGTCGATCGGCACCAGGGCGCCGCTGGCCACCATCTGCGGATCGTCGCGCGCGTCGTCCACGGTGCCCACCTCGCCGAAGGTCAGGCGATGTTGATTCAGGATCGCCCGCCACTCCGCCCACGGACGCTTGGCGAAGACCGCATCGAAGATCGGCACGAGCGCCCGAGCGTTCGCGCGCCGGGCCGGCGTCGTGGCGAAGCGTGGATCGTCGGCGAGCTCGGGCCGCTCGAGCGCCTTCAAAAGATGCGGCCAATCCCGGTCGTCGTTCAGCACGTTCAGCAGGAACCAGCGATTGTCGGCGCAGCGATAGAGATTCGCGAGCGCGGTGGCCGGCTGCTCGCGCGGCGGCCGCGGCTCGACGCGCGCGCCGCAAAGCGCGGCCTGGATCTGCGTCGCGTTCCACCAGAGACCGTTGGCCAGGAGCGAGGTCGACACCATCGTGCCGCGGCCGGTCCGGTCGCGCTGGTAGAGCGCGGTCATGATCGCCGCGAACAGGCTGACGCCGGTCGGGTGATCGCCCATCCCCGGCAGCGAGCGCGCGGGCGGCGAATCCGGCGACGGCCTGACGAGATCCATCAAGCCGGTGCGCGCCCACAGCGCCGTCGCGTCGAAGCCGGTGCGCGGGGCCTCTTCGCCGCGCTCGCCGTACGCGGTCATCGACGCGTAGACGAGCCGCGGGTTGAGCGGCGCCAGGTCGGTCCACCGAATGCGCAGGCGCGCGCGGGAATCGAGCGGCGTGTTGGTGACGAAGACGTCGGCACGCTCGACGAGGCGATGGACCACCGCCTGCCCGGCCGGCTGGCGCAAGTCCAGCGCGAGCCCGCGCTTGGTGCGATTGTCGATGATCCAGCGATAGTTGTACGGGCTCTCGGCCACGCCGGGCCCGCCGGTGCGATTGCGGTACGGATCGCCGTCGGGCGGCTCGATCTTGATGACGTCGGCGCCGAGGTCGGCCATGATCGTGGTGGCCACGGGTCCGGCGATGAAGCTGGCCGCGTCGATGACGCGCACGCCGGCGAGCAGGAAGTCACTCATAACCGTGGCCGGACTATAGCGGCCTGGCGCCGAGAGTCAAGCGCGCGGGATCGAATGCGCGCAGATCGACCAGCGACGCCGCGCCGTCGGCGACGAGCTCGGCCATCGCGAGCCCGGTCGCGGGCGCGTTCAGGATCCCCACGGCCCGTGGCCGGTCGCGACGTATGCGCCGCGCAGGCCGGGCACGCGACCGATCAGCGGAAGCCCATCGTCGGTGACGGGCCGATAGCACGCTTGACGGCGCACGATGCGCGCCTGCGCGAGCACAGTCGACACGCGGCCGGCGGCGCGCGCCAGCACCGCGCACGAGTCGTCGTTCACCTCGACCAGCTCCGGCGAATCCGGCAGCGGAGCCGGATCGGCCATCCCGCACACGTAGACCTCGCCCTCGGGCCTCGGGAAGATCTCCGGCTCGAGCGCGCGCCCGTCGGCGGTGCGATAGTCGACGAACAGCGCGTGAGCCGGCACCTCCGGCGCGGCGAGCGTCACGCTGTAGCCCTTGAGGCCGTAGATGCTCGGCAGCTTCACGCGGCCGGCCAGGCGGCCCGTCCACGGCCCCATCGCCAGGACGACGGCGTCGCCCTCGAGCGTCTCGCCATCGGCCGTCACCACACCGGACGCCGCGCCATCGCGGCGCGCCACGTCCTCGACGACGGCCATGCGCAGCTTTGTCCCGCGCGCCTGCGCGGCGTCGAGCAAGGCCGCGGTGAATCGCGCGGGCGTGACTTGTGCCGTGGTCTCGGTGGAGCCGAGCGTCGCGGTGACGATCCCCGAGCCGTCGAGCCAGCGCGCGCGCCGACGCACGATGGCCGCCGGCCAACGCCCCCTTCTCACGCGCCGCCATCATGAACGTGTCCATGCGGCGATAGCCGTAGTCGGTGCCGAGCTCCTTCGCGAGCTCGGCGTGGAGCGCGAAGCTCGCGCGGGCCAGCGGCCCGAGCGGCGAGCCGTCGCACCAGTCGAGCGCCAGGAACCCGCCCGACTTTCCCGATGCGGCGCACGCCACGCCCGACCGCTCGACGACGGTGACGGCGACGCCCGCGCCGGGCCAGGAAGTAGGCGACCGAGGCGCCGACCACGCCGGCGCCGCAGACGATCACGTGCCGAGGAGGTGTCACTCGGCGTATGCTACCCGAACCCAAGGAGGTCTTCATGCACTACGGCGTCGTCATGTTCCCCACCGAGTACGCGATGGCACCGGACGAGCTCGCGCGGGCGCTCGAGGAGCGCGGTTTCGAATCGGTGTGGTTCCCCGAGCACACGCACATTCCGGCGAGCCGCCGAAGCCCGTGGCCGGGCGGCGGCGAGCTCCCGGAGAGTACTGGTCGTCGTACGATCCGTTCGTCGCGCTCATGGCGGCGAGCGCGGCGACCAAGCGGCTCAAGCTCGGCACCGGGATCTGCCTGGTCATCGAGCGCGATCCGATCACGATGGCGAAGGAAGTCGCGACGCTCGATCGCCTGTCCAACGGCCGCGTGCTCTTCGGCATCGGAGGCGGATGGAATCAGGAGGAGATGCTGAACCACGGCACGGAGTGGAAGAGCCGCTGGCGTCTCCTGCGCGAGCGCGTGCTGGCGATGAAAGAGATCTGGACCAAGCGCGAGGCCGAGTTCCACGGTGAGTTCGTGAACTTCGACAAGATCTGGGCCGATCCGAAGCCGGTGCAGAAGCCGCACCCGCCGATCATCATCGGCGGCGACGGCGCGACCACGTTCGATCGCGTCGTGGAATTCGGCGACGGCTGGATGCCGATCATGCGCCCGAAGACGAGCCCCGTCGAAAAGATCCCCGAGCTCCGCGAGCGGCTGAAGAAAGCGGGCCGCGATCCGAAGACCGCGCCGGTCTCGATCTTCTTTCGCGCCGCCGAAGAAACCGGCCCTCGACGCCCTCGCCGCCGCCGGCGTCGAACGCGCGATCTTCGGCCTCCCCCTCCGAGGGCCGCGAAGCCATCCTCCCGCGCCTCGACAACTTCGCCGCCGTGATGCGCAGCTAGTTCGGCCGCTGAGAAAGGTGCAGATGCGCCCTTCTCAGCGGCCCGCGTCTGCCATCCGAGCGAACTGGCGCTTCATCGCATTCACGCCCGCCAGATATCCCTTCACGTCGTGGTCGCCGCACTTCTGGCCCGGTGTCAGCTTGAACGCGTGGCGCGCGTAGGCGTCGCCGGGTCCGCCGCCGCACAGATGAATGATGGCCGCCAGGTCCTGCTTCTGCTGCAGGGTGGCGGCGCCGACCCGCTGGCGCGCCATCGTGCTGGCGACGCTTCGATCCAGGAGTGCTGAGGTCATCTCGACCGCGTGGCTCGGCACCACGCGCGTGTAGAGGCTGTTGAACCAGCACGACCGCCACTCGTGCCACGGCCCGGTCTCGACGACCACGTGGTCGTGGATGCAGAAGCGCCGCGCCTCGAGAAACGTGGGGTCGGTGATCTGGTACATGCCGACCGCGCTCGACGCCGGCCGGTACAGCCGGAACGGATTCCAGCTGAGCTGCCAGCGCCAGTACGTGCGCGCCACGGGGTTGCCCGCGCCTTCGACCTGAGCCAGCGCCGCCAGCAGCTCGGGCGTCATCACCGCGGTGGCGTGCTCGCGAAAGAGCGGCCCGTATTGCCGCCACGTCTCGGATGGCGTCTTCGACAACGAGCCGCTGACCGGGAAGAAGAGCTCGGTCGGCTTGCGGATCACCTGATACGTCCAGTTCACCGCCGACCACACCGCGATGAGAAGGACCGCGGCGACGATGATGCGGATCGCCAGCGGCAACGCCAGGAGGACCAGCAACGCTTTGTGGAGGAATCGAAGGATCGCACGGATGCGCGGGAACCGCGATGGACGCGCGCGCACCCTGCGCGACGCTCTCCTGGCCGCGCGGACCGGCGCTCGGGCGGTGCGCGTCTGTGGCATAGCGGTCCCATCACTATGCACCAGCGCGGGAACGCGCCCCAAATACCGAAACGCCCCGATCGGGGCTTATTCGCCTCGGATTTCGCGCAGGCGGCGCTTCAGGAGCCGTCATCCGGTCGTTCATCTTCTCTGACAGCGCCGAACCGCGCGTCTTCTTCTTAGACGGGGCGGGCGTGGTCGGGAGCGGCTTCATCACGTGGCAGTACGCGCACCCGTGCCTCAATCCGTGCTTGCACTCGCTCGTCGGGGCCTGGGCCATGCCGCCATCCTACCGAATCGCAGTCGCGGTTAGCGAACATCGGTATACTCGCGGCTGCCGCAGTGCGCGCTGCAGGCCGTCGCGGGGCTGAGGCCCCGCCGGCCGAGGTGCGCTTCCAATCGGAGGAGGTTTCCCATGAGCCTGCCGAAGACCGGGCGCGTGCGCCGTCGTCGCCGAGCGCTGGCGTTTCGATCGGGTATCCGCGAGCTTCCGGTGCCACAGGAGAGCGAGCTCGAGCCTGGATCGCTGCTGGTGCGGGTGGACGTCGCGTCGATCTGCGGATCGGACGCACCAGTGGGACGGCATGACCCAGGCGCGCTGGCGCTCTGGCGCAGCTGCCGATCGTGCTCGGCCACGAGATGATGTAGCACAGTGGTCGCGTTCGGCCCGTCCGCGCGAGGACTCGATCGGCCAGCCGCTGAAGGAAGGCGATCGTCTCCCCAGGGACCCACGTGTACTGCGGCCAGTGTCACGAATAATGCCGCGTGCAGCACACGCCAACGCTCTGCCGCAGGAAGAAGCAGTACATGCGGCCAACTGCGAGCGCTTCCCGTATTCGGTGGGCGGCTTGCGCAGTACTGCTACGTGTTCCTACCCTGGGGCGCGCGCGCATCCCGGACGGTGCCTGACGGCGTCGCCTCGGCGGCGAGCGCCTGCGCCCTGCGCACCGTCATTCACGCCTTCGACCGGGTCGCGCATCGAGCCGCACCAGCGCGTCGTCATCCAGGCGCAGGCCCGCTCGACTTCTCGCGGCGGCGGTGGCGAACCACGCGTGAGCGAGCTCATCGTCGTCGGCGCGCCCGAGCGGACCGGATCTGGCGAAGCGCTGGGGCGCGTGCGGTGTCGTCGGTCGAGGAGCTTCCGGACAGGAGGCGCGCCCGCGTAAGCGAGCTCACCGGCGTGGGCCTGGGGCCGACGTGGCCTTCGACGTCCGGCGCACCGTACGCGTTCGCCGAGGGCCTCGACTCCTCCGCCCGGCGGTAGCTACGCGGTCGTCGGCCAGCTCGGCGGCCCGCCTCACGCCCGTGCAGGCCGCGCTCTTCGTCCGCAAGGGGGCGACGATCCTCGCGTAGTCGGGCCGACATCGGCCAGTTCTGGAAGGCCCTCGAGTTCGTACGCCGCACGGCCTCGCGCTACGACTTCGAGGCCATGCTGACCACGCGCTATCCCCCGGATCAACGAGGCGATCCAGAACATGCGGCCTTCCGCGAGACTTCAAGCCGCTCGTCCTGCCCTGGGCGAGCTAAAAGGAGAGCTCTCTCATGCCGACGTTCGTGCGGTCCCTGGTGCTCGGAGTTGCTCTCACGCTCGCCGGAGCGGCGGTCGCTCACGCGGTCGAGCTCCAGTGGTGGAGCCACTGGGCCATCGAGGACAACAAGAAGGCCGTGCTCTTCGAGGTCAAGCGCCGCTTCGAGGCGAAGAACCCGGGCCACACGGTGACGATCACGTTCTACGAGAAGAAGAACATGTTCCCGGCGCTGCGGGCGGCGTTCACGGCCGGCTCCGGCTTTCCGGACGTCTTCTACTACGACATGGACGTGCCGGAGTTCATGGCGACCGGCTGGCTCGCCGACCTGACGACGAGCGTGCGCTGGGAGAACATCGAGCCCTACGGCAAGAGCGTTCTGGACGCGGCCGGGCCCCGGCGGCAAGACCGGCACCTGGGCGATCCCGGTCGAGGCCGCGTCGGACGAGCTCTACTACAACCGGAAGATCTTCAAGGAGCTCGGCATCGCCGTGCCGGCCGGCTACGCGTTCACCCAGGATCAATTCAAGGACGTGGTCGCGAAGTGCGCGAAGGCCGGCTACGCGGCGTTCGCCACCGGCGCCGCCGATCGCGACTGGGCCGCGCACTACATTCCGAACGCGCTCCTCACCGACAAGCTCGGCGCCGACGAGTTCCTCCGCCTGCTCCGCGGCGAGATCTCGTGGAAGGATCCGCGGGTCGTCGAGGTGTTCCACTACTACAAGGAGCTCATCGACCTCGGCGCCTACGCGAAGACCCTCAGCAGCATGACGCTCGCCGAGGCGCACCGCTACTTCCACACCGAGCAGAAGGCCTGCATGTTCCCGGTGGGCTCCTGGTACACCGGGCGCGCCTTCGTGCCGCCGGACAAGGGCGGCCAGCCCAAAGAGTTCGAGCTCGGCATGCTGAACAACACGCTGACGAAGGACGGCAAGGGCACGGCCAGAAGTTCCTCGGCGTGGCCGGCTCGCTCGCCGTCGCCGCCAAGGGCCCGAATCTCCCGCTGGCGGTGAAGGTCGCCGATACGTTCGCCGATGTCGAGATCGGCAATCTGTGGATGGCGAAGACCGGCGTGCAGACCGGCATCAAGACCGACCTCACACGCATCGACAGCCCGCTGAAATGGTACTTCGACGAGTACGGCCGCGTGAACAAGACCACCAAGTGGGTCGACCTCACGGCGCAGCAGGTCCGCGTCGTCATGAAGCCCGGCGTCTGGGACGTCTACGTGGCCACGGTGAACCAGGGCCTGCCGAACAAGCTCATCGGTCCCGACGAGGCCCTCGCCAAGCTCGAAGACGCGCGCCTCAAGGGCAAGTAGCCTGGCCCGCACCGAGTCGCTGATCCTGACGGGGCGGCCGCGCGCCGCCCCCGCTCGCATCGTCCGTGGGGCGCGATCGCCGTATTCCTCGGGCCGACCGTCGTCCTCTACGCCGCGTTCTGCATCTATCCGGTGCTGGTCACCTTCTACAACAGCTTCCACACGCTCCGGATGGACCTGGGGATGCTCAGCGAGTACGTCGGGCTCGAGCACTTCCGCGAGATCCTCTCGTCGGACGACGTCTTCTGGAAGGCGGCGCGCAACTCGCTCGTGTGGGGCGTGGTCGCACCGCTCATCGACCTTCCGCTCGCCTTCGTGCTCGCGCTCACGCTCTACGCGCGCGTGCCGTTCGCGCGCTTCTTCCGGACCGTGTGGTTCACGCCGGTGCTGATGTCGTACCCGGTCGTCGGCGTGATCTGGCTCTGGGTCTACAACTACGACTGGGGCATCGCGAACCTCGTGCTGCGCTCCGTCGGTCTCGGCGCCTACGCGCAGGCCTGGCTGGCGAGCCCGACGACCGCGCTGCCCGCGCTCATCCTCGTGACCACGTGGATGTTCGCGGGCTTCAACATGGTCGTCCTCCTGGCCGCGCTCCACGCGATTCCCGCCGGAGTACCTCGAGGCGGCCACCGTGGACGGCGCCGGGGCGTGGCGGCGAACGTTCCACATCATGGTGCCGCTGGCGTGGCCGACCATCATCAACCTCGCGATCCTCGACTTCATCGGCAAGATGAAGCAGTTCGCGCTGGTCTGGGTCATGACGCGCGGCGGACCGATGTGGGGCACCGGAGACGGTCGCCACCTACGTCGTCAAGCGCGCCTTCGAGTGGAAGACGCTCGACCTCGGCTACCCGTCGGCGATCGCCGTGATCTGGTTCGTGATCATCTTCGGCCTCACCCTGCTGCTCACGCGCACCTTGCAGCGGCGCCAGGCCCTGGAGTTCTGACGTGACCTCTCGGCTCGCCCGCTGGCTCCTGCTCGTACCCGTCCTGGCCTACACCGTGTTCTCGGCGTGGCCGTACGTGTGGACGGCGATCATGTCGCTGCGCACGACGGACGAGATCTATCGCGAGCCACTACGCGCTGCCGATCCCGGCGCACTGGAGCAAGTACGGCGACGGCCTGGAACCAGTTCGGCTACGCCGTCTATTTCAGGAACAGCGCGGTGGTCTCGGTGGCGTCGGTGCTGATCGTCACGCGTCATCGGCGCGATGGCCGGGTTCGCCTTCGCCCGGCGACGCTATCACTTCCGGCTGCGCGAGCCGCTCTTCCTGCTGATCTTCCTGTCCATCATGTTCCCGCCCCAGATCATGCTGCTGTCCCTGTTCCAGATCCTCGTGCAGTACCGGCTCTTCAACTCGCTCACCGGGCTCACGCTCGTCTACGTCGTCACCGAGCTGCCGCTGACGATCTACCTGCTGCGCGCGTTCTTCGCGCAGATCCCGAGTGAGCTGGAAGAAGCCGCGCGGATCGACGGCTGCAGCGACTGGGCGATGTTCTGGCGGGTGATGTTCCCGATGGCGCTGCCGGCTGTCGCGACCACGGTCATCCTGAACTTCATCTACTTCTGGAACGAGTTCCTCTACGCGGTCGTGTTCATCACGCAGCAGAAGATCAGGACCCTGCCTCTGGCCATCCAGTTCCTCGTGTCGGACCAGTACCAGGACATCGGCATGCTGGCCGACCGGGCTCATGATCGCCACCCTGCCCGTGCTCGTCCTCTACCTGTTCCTATCGGAGTGGTTCGTGAAGGGCATGACCGCCGGCGCCATCAAGGGCTAGCACTCCGGCAGCCTGCCGCCGCCCCAGCGGAACTGCCGAGGCGATCACCGCCGTCGTGAAGTTGCCCCCGACGCGCGCGTAGGCGCCGGTGCTCGCCGCGATCTTGATCGAGTTGTGGCGGTCGATCGGAATGGCGAGGTGCGCGCCGACGCGGATGTCCTGCAGCGATTCGCCCGGCACGCCGTCGATCGTCGACCGCCCACCTCCGTAGTACGTCGCGTCGATCGCGGCCCACAGCCCGTGGCGGGTGTGGTAGATCACGTGCCCTGCACGGCGTAAAGAGGATCGCGCTGGAGCTTGTGGCCTCCGAAGAAGTTGTCGTTGTCCGTGTAGAAGGTGGCGCTCGGGGCCAGCTCCAGGGTCACCGGCCCCACGTCTTGGAGATACCGAGCTCAGGTTTGAACGACCAGCGGTTGGTCCCGATGTTCACGAGCTTGTCCGGAGTCGTACTGGCCCAGCGGCGCCGTCACCGCGAAGCTGGCGCCGAGGATGAGGTCCTGCTTGTAGTCGGCGAATTCTTCCATGGTGAGCGCCGGCGCACCGTAGAACAGGAAACGAGAAGCGAGCCTGCGGGTCGCCCAGGCCGGAGACTTCGCGATCTACCTGATTTCCCGGCGACCTTGGCGGACCCTGACAGCCACGCGTACGGCAGCACCAGGTCGAGCCTTGCGCGCTTCGGCCCCACAGGTCCAGTGAGCGCGCATACCCGAGGACGGCGCTGTGGACGGTGATTTTGCCGTCCTCGATGGGCACGGACGTGTCGACGGCCACGTCGCCCTGCGTGTAGCCATAGCCAAGGATCAGGAAGTTCATCCCGATCGGCGTGTTGGAATACGCCCTCGGCTCGAGCTCCTGGGCCTCCGCCGTCATCGCCGCGGCCAGCATCATGGCGACGAGCGCCACCCCTGCCCAGGTCATGTGGGCTATGCTAGCGCGCCAGGAGGGTCCCATGAGCCACGCGCTGTTTCTGGTCCGGATGGATGTCGCGCACGACCACGAGGCCACCTTCAACGAGGTCTACGACCGCGAGCACGCCCCGAACCTGCGCGGGGTGCCCGGCGTGCGCCGCGCCGCTCGCTATCGGCAGCCGTCGCCGACCGAGCCGCGCTATCTCGCCGCCTACGAGCTCGACGGGCTCAATGTCATGGACTCCGCCGCGTGGAAGAAGGCCGGGGAGGCCGGCCGGTGGCCGGGCGAGATCCGTCCGCACACCATGAACCGCCACCTGACCAAGTACGAGTGGGTCGGCGGCAGCTCCGCGCTGACCGGGAAGACGCCGTACGTCTTCTGGGTCATGATGGACATCGAGCCTCATCGCGAAGCCCTCTTCAACGACCTGTACGACAACGAGCACCTCCCGCTCCTGCTCAAGCTGCCCGGCTCCGTCAACGCCGTACGCTACCGGACGTCCGATGCCGGGGAGCCTCGCTATCTTTGCGCATACGAGGTCGAAAACACTACTTTGCCGATGTCGAAGCTCTGGAACGAGACCTCGGACATCGGACGCTGGAAGCCGGAAGTGCGGCCGTACACCTTCAACAAGCGCTACATCGTCAGCGAGCGCGTTCTCTCGCTCTGAGGACGGACACCGTGAAGATCTCGCACGTCGCCGTCGAGGTGGTGCGGGTTCCGGTCGATCGTCCCTACACCGCCGGCGGGCGCGCGGTCGACGCGAACTGGCACGTGCTCGCCCGCATCACCGACGTCGGACGGGATCGAGGGCATCGGCTACATCGTCTACCCGCGTCCAGATCTGATGACGACGATCGGGTCCGCGGCGCGCGAGCTCGGTGAGCATCTGATCGGCATGAGCGTGCTCGAGCCGGAGGCGGCCTGGGAAAGCTCGCGCGGCGCGGCGACTGGGTGGGCCCGGGCGGGCTGCTGCACTGCGCGCTCGCGCCGCTCGACATCGCGGTCTGGGACGCCAACGGCAAGACCGCTGGGTCAGCCGCTGCATCGGCTCCTCGGCGGCTTTCGCGATCGGCTCCCGACGTACGCGAGCGACGGCCTGTGGGTCAGTCTCTCCCCGGGCGAGCTCGCCGCCTCGGCGAAGCAGCACGTGGCCAACGGATTCAGCGCGGTGAAGCTGCGGATCGGCAAAGAAGCCGCTCCCGAGATGGAGGCTCGCCGCGTGCAGGCCGTGCGCGACGCCGTCGGGCCGGACGTTCGCATCATGGTCGACGCCGTCGAGAGCTGGTCGCTGGCCCGGGCGCGACGGACGGGTCGCATCCTGCAGGACGCCGGCATCGCGTGGCTGGAGGATCCGGTTCACCACTCGGACGTGGCCGGGCTCGCCGATCTTCGCCGCCGGCTCGAAGTGCCGATCGCCGCCGGGGAGCATCTCTATCATCTCGACGCGTTTCGCACCTTGCTGCAGGCGCGCGCCGTCGACTTCGTCATCCTCGACCTGGCCCGGGTCGGCGGCGTCACGCCCTGGCGGAAGATCGCCGGGCTCGCGCAGGCGCATCGGGTACCCGTGTGCGGCCACGTGGTCCCGGAGATTCAAGTGCATCTGCTGTCCGCCGTCGCCAACGGACACATGGTCGAGTACGTGCCTCGCTCGGCCGGCATCCTCAGAGCGATGCCGCGGATCGAGAACGGCGAGCTCGTCGCACCGCAAGGGCCCGGTCTCGGGCTCGAGCTCGACGAGGCGGCCGTGCGTCGTCATCGGGTCGTCTAGCGCCCACATGCCCGGTCGCTTCGTCGAGCCAGGTCGCGATCGTCACCGCCGGAGGCTCCGGCATCGGCGCCGCCACCGCGCGGACGCTTCGCGGCGGAAGGCGCCGCCGTGGTCGTCGCCGACCTGAGCGGGACCCGCGCCGAGGCGACGGCCGCGAGCATTACGAAGGACGGCGGCGCGCGCGGCGGCCATCAAGATGGACGCGTCGGACTCCGCGGCGGTCCAGCAGACGATCCGGCTGGCGCTCGACACGTTCGGCCGGCTCGACGTGATGATGAACAACGCGGGACTGGCCGAGCCGGCGCCGCTCGACGAGATCTCGCTCGAGAGCTGGAACCGCGTGATCGCCGTCACCTTGACCAGCGCGTTCCTCGGGCATGAAGCACTGCCTGCCGATCATGCGCGCCCAGGGCAAGGGCGTCATCGTCAACACCGCATCGATCTCGGGCACCGCCGGCGACTACGGGCTCTCGTCCTACAACGCCGCGAAGGCGGGCGTGATCAACCTGACCCGCTCGGCGGCGATCGAGAACGCGCGGCACAACATCCGCGTCAACTGCGTGTGCCCAGGGCTTCATCGACACGCGCGCCACGGAGATCCTCGGGCGAGACCGCGCCGATGAGCTGCGGCGCGTCTACGCCGAGGCCCATCCGATCGGCCGCGTCGGCCAGGCCGACGAGATCGCGAGCACCGTGCTCTTTCTGGCCTCCGACGAGGCGTCCTTCATCACGGGTGCGGCCGTCGTCGCCGACGGCGGCCTCACCGCGCACACCGGCCTGCCGCACTTCCAGAAGCCGCCGCCGTATCGCTAGTCGGCCAGCGCCTTCTTGAGCGACGGAGGTGCGTGCGGGCCTGCTCCGTCTTCGTTACCGGTCCGCGCCTTCACGTCCCTTCAGCTCGATCGTCACGCTTGGCGATCTTGCCGGTGAACTTGAACGGGCACCTTGTACGCTTCGGTGACCGGCGTGCCTTCCGTCGATCGCCGACGTCGGCGCCCCTCGTCGGCCGAGAACGACGCAGCACTGGGTGCGCTCGATCCGTCCCGTCGCAACCTGCTTGCCGTTGACGAAGAGCGTGCCCTTGCCGCCCTTGCCGAGGCCACCGCCGTCGTACGCGAACTCGTAGCGGATGGTGCACCTTCCCGGGCGGCAAGCGCCTGCGGTGCGCGGCGACGGTATACGCGCTGCAGACCGAGCCAGTTGTACGTGTGGAGTCGGCTTGCCGTCCTTGAGATACAGGCTCCAGCCTCCGAATCGCCCGCCCTGGGTTAGCAGCACGCCCTTGGCGCCGTTCTTCGGGGACCTCGACTTCGGCGGTGATCAGCGTGCGAGCGGTTCTTCAGGTTGATGAAGACGTTCTCCGTCATCCCGATCATGCCGTCGTAGACCGTCAGCGACGTGCGCCCGGCCATCAGGTCCGAGCCGCCCGACCAAGCGCGGCGACTGAAGCCGCTCCGTCAGCCGATCGTCGAGCGGCAACACGCTGTACTTGAGCCGCCTCTCTTCAGGAAGAGCGCCTGCATCTCCTTCGAGCTTCTCGGGGTTCTTCGCGGCCAGGATCGTTCGCCAGGCTGAAGTCTTGACTGCGCCTCGTAGAGCTCCCACTTGTCGTTCTTCGAACGGCCGCCGGACTTGGAACTCCACGCCGCCCGGTGAACGGTACCGGCCAGCCAGCCGTCGTGATAGATCGCGCCGATTGCCGAAGATCTCGAAGTACTGGGTGGTGTGCGCGGTCCGGGGCCTTCGCGTCCGCGAACGTGTAGCGCGAGGCTCACGCCCTCGATGGGCGTCTGCGACCGTTCCGTTCACGCGTCTTGGGCTCCGGCAAGCCAGCCGGCTTTCAGGATGGTCGGCGCGATGTCGATGACGTGAGTGCCACTGCGAGCGCAGCTCGCCTTTCGCCTTGATCCCCTTGGGCCAGTGCACGACCATGCCGTTGCGGGTGCCGCCGTAGCTCGAGGCGATCTGCTTCGTCCACGTGAACGGCGTATCGCCGGCAACCGCCCAGCCCGGCGGCATAGTGCCGGATACGTCGTCGGGGCCGCCGCAGCTCGTCGTAGTGCTTGAGGATGTTCTGAACGGTTTCGGGCACGCCGATTGAAGTAGGTCATACTCGTTGAACAGCCCGCTCATGCCGCCTTCAGCGCTCGCGCCGTTGTCGCCGACGATGTAGAAGATCAGCGTGTTGTCGAGCTGGCCGGTGTCCTCGATCGCCTTGATCAGCCGGCCGACCTCGGTGTCGGCGTACTCGCCGAACCGGCGAAGACCTCCATCTGGCGAGCGAAGAGCTTCTTCTCGTCCGCGCTCAGCGCGGCCCAGTCCTTGATGGCCTGCCGGCTTGGGCGCGAGCTTCGTCTCCGGCGGCACCACGCCCAACCGCTTCTGGCGGGCCAGCGTCTGCTCGCGCAGCGCGTCCCAGCCCTGGTCGAACTTGCCCTTGTACTTCGCGATCCACGACTTCGGCACGTGGTGCGGCGCGTGAGTGGCGCCCGGCGCGAAAGTAGATGAAGAAGGGCTTGTCCGGCGTGAGCGACTTCTGGTACTGGACCCACGCGGATGGCCTGGTTGGTCATGTCGGTCATGAAGTTGGTAGTTCGGGTCCTTCGGCAGCTCGACCGGTTCATCCCGTCGTAGAGCGCCGGCGCCCACTGGTTGGTCTCGCCGCCGATGAAGCCGTAGAACTTGTCGAAGCCCGAGCGGGTCGGCCAGCGATCGGTCGGGCCCGAGGGGCTCACCTCCCAGGCCGCCGTCTCGTGCGACTTGCCGAAGGCGGCCGTGCTGTAGCCGTTCAGCCGCAGCATCTCGGCCAGCGGGCGCCACGCTGTTGGGCCGCTGGCCGGTCTGCCCGGGAAAGGCGGTGGCGGTCTCCGTGATCGACCCCATGTTGTTCACGTGATGGTTGCGGCCTGACAGCAGCGCCGCGCGGGTCGGCGAGCAGAGCGCCGTCGTGTGGAATTGGTTGTAGCGAAGCCCGGCGCTCGCGAGACTCTCCACCGTCGGCATGCTGAATCGGGCCCGCCGAACGCGCTCGACTGGCCGAAGCCCATGTCGTCGATCAGCACGATCGAGGACGTTGGGCGCGCCCGCTGGCGCTTTCACCTCGAATCGCGGCGGCGGCTGTGGCCTTGCGAGCATCGAGCTCCGTGATCGGCGGGTAGACGGGCTCCGGGATCGGCAGCACCGTCCGATCCGTAAGGAAGAACGACTGCGCGCGCGCAGGTCCTGAGCCGGCGGCAGGCACCGCCGTGCACGGGGTCAAAATCAGGCTCCAGGCTCAGCGTCCACGACAATCGATCGAAATGACATCGTCAGGCCTCCTGTCTCGCTGGAGGCCTATTTCTACACGGCCCTCGGCTCGAAACGATCCGGACCTTGGTCTCAGGTCCAGGTCGCGAGGCCCTCGCGATGCACTCGCCGTCAGCGGCTTCCGGGCACGACGCCTTCCGGCAGCGACTCGACGTGCGCGCAGATGTCGCGCGGGCGCGTCAGCCACACGCGATCCGGGCGACCGAGGATGTGCTGGAGCGCCTGGCGCAGCCGGCGGATCCGGTACGGTCGTCCGGTGACGAACGGGTGGAGCGAGATCGGGCACACGAGCGGCTGGCGCGCCGACTGCTCGAGCATCTCGTCGAACTGGTCGACGATCATGTCGGCGAACTGGTCCGCGGTGTAGCGATACCAGACGATCCCGCGCGTGTCGTTGACCTCGATCGGGTACGGCATCGCGAGGAGGCGGCCCTTGCGGGTCTTGATCCACACGGGCTGATCGTCCATCGTCCAGTCCATCGCGTAGCGGTAGCCCGCCTCCTGCAAGAGATCCATCGTGACGGTGCTGTTCGAGAGCCACGGGCTCATCCAGCCGACAGGCCGGGCGCCTTCGTGCCGCGCGATCGTGGCCGTCACGCCCTCGATCAGCGCGCGCTCCTGGTCCTCGTCGAGATGGCCCTGCTCGTCGGAGTTCGTGACGCCGTGGCCGAGGATCTCGTCGCCGCGCGCGCGCAGCTTGCTCGGGAATGTCCGGCGCCATCTCGTAGACCGCGGTGTTCATCTGCGCCTGGGCCGGGATGCCGAGCTCGTCGAGCATCTCGAACAGCCGCCAGACGCCGACGCGGTTACCGTAGTCGCGCCAGCTGTAGACGCTGTGGCTCTGCGCCTGATCCGGCGGCGCGATGGCCGCGCCCTTGCCGACGCCGAAGCCGAAGGCCTCGATGTTGAGCGCCACGTAGACGGCCAGCCGGCGGCCGCCTGGCCAGGCATAGTCGGGTCGCTTCGTGATGTTCGAGTACTCGTAGCGTCCGTGCGTCGGCAGCATCGCGTTCGTCCTCCCGGCGGAGATGGTTGCGCGCTATCGTACGCCGAGATCGTCGACGGGGGCAGCCCGCGGCGTCTGCGGGCCTCGGAGGACTGGCGTACACTGTGGCGCCGGCCGAGGCACCGGCCGAGGCGCGCACCCAGATGGAGGACGTGATGATCGATCCGGCGTTCACGCTCGAGAAGAAGATCGCGCTCGTCGTCGGCGCCGCGAACGGCATCGGGCGCGCGACCGCGCTCGCCTACGCGGCGGCCGGCGCCAAGGTCGCCTGCGCCGACGTCGAGGAGCCGGGCGCCAAGACCACCGCGGCCGAGATCGAGGCGGGCGGCGGCCAGGCGCTGCCGGTGCGCCTCGACGTCACCGACGGCGCCAGCTGCCGCGACGCGGTCGCCGCGACGGTGCAGCGCTTCGGCGGCCTGGACGTCCTCATGTACGGCGCGGCCGACAGCGACAAGGCCGCCACGGTGCTCGAGATGGACGAGGCGGCGTGGGATCGCGTGATCCGGATCAATCTCACGGGCGCGTTCCTGATGGTGAAGGCGGCGATCCCGGCGATGATCACGCGCGGCGGCGGCAGCGTGATCCTCATCGCCTCGCAGCTCGGCCGCGTCGCCTCACCCGGGCGTCCGGCCTACTGCGCGACCAAGGGTGCGCTCATCCAGCTCGCGAAGGTCCTCGCCGCCGACCACGCCGCGCAAGGCATCCGCGCCAACACGATCTCGCCGGGCGCGATCGAGACCCGGCGGATGCTGCGGCGCTGGAAGGACATGGACGACGCGCGCAAGAACATGGGCCCCAAGCATCTGCTCGGCCGCCTCGGCCTGCCCGTGGAGATCGCGCGCGCCGCGGTCTACCTGGCCAGCGACGCCTCGGCGTTCATGACCGGCAGCGACCTGCTCATCGACGGCGGCTACACCGCCGTGTGATTCGAAGGAGCCTCCGATGATCGTCGACATCCACGCCCACTACTTCCCGAAGGAGTACAACGACATCGCTCCTGCGCATCGGCGGGCGCAGCCTGCCGGAGGCCGCGCGGCCGTCCACGGCGCGGCCGATGCGGAACGACGATCTCGCGGGCATCCAGAAACGCCTGCAGCAGATGGAAGAGGCCGAGGTGCAGCTGCAGGTGCTCTCGCCGGCCGCGAGCCCGCCCTACGCCGAGAAGGAGGCCGACGCCGTCGCGGCGGCGCGCCTGATCAACGATGCCTACGCCGATCTCGCGCGGAAGTATCCCGGCCGCTTCAACGCGGTCGTGTCCCTGCCGCTGCCCCACATCGACGCCTCGCTCCGCGAGATGGAGCGCGGGCCTCGATCAGCTCGGCATGCTCGGCGTGTCGATGACGTGCTCGTGCTTCGATCGCTCGACCGCGGAGGCGGAGTTCGAGCCGCTCTATCAGGAGATGAACCGGCGCCGGACCGTGCTGAACTATCACCCGATCCAGAACGGCATCTGCTCGCCGATGATCAACGACTACGGCTTCACGGTGTCCGTCGGCGCCTCGCTCGAGGACGCCGCGATCGTCCTGCACCTGATCGCGCGCCGCATCCCGGAGCGCTTCCCGAACATCAAGTACGTGGTCCCGCATCTGGGCGGCATCATCCCGATGCTGCTCCAGCGCCTCGACAATCAGGCGCCGCAGAAGCATCCGAACCTGCCGGAGCGCCCGAGCGTGACCGCGCGCCGCTTCTACTACGACATCGTCGGCCACGGCTCGCAGGCCGCGCTGCTCTGCGCCTGGAAGGCGTTCGGCGCCGATCACCTCGTGGCCGGCAGCGACTATCCGGTGCTGCTCGCGTACGAGAGCTATCGCCAGAACTTCTTCTATCTCCGCGAGTCGATCCTGCCGGCCGAGGACGTCGACAAGATCCTGCACCACAACGCGCAGATCGTCCTGGGGCTGCCGCACTAGTCAGACCGACGTCCGTTCGGTTGACCTGGGCGCCGAGCGCGTACTACGGTGGGCGCCATGAAACTCATCGCCTCCCTCACGACGCTCGGTCTCAACCGCGCTGCTCGCTGTCATGCTGTGCACGCTGTCAATCGCCTATCCGGTGCCTGCGCGCGGCCAGGCCGGCAAAGCGCGCCGCCGGCGAAATGCGCTGGGCGCTGCACGTCACGCTGGCCGCGCGCTGGCTCGACCCCGCGGAGACGGAAGCGTTCAGCACGCCGTTCATGGTCATGTACGCGCTGCACGACGCGATGGTGAAGCCGATGCCGGGCGGCCTCATGACGCCGAGCCTGGCCGAATCGTGGACCGAGTCGAAGGATCACCTCTCGTACACGTTCGTGCTGCGCAAGGGCGCGAAGCTTCCACAACGGCGAGCCGGTCACCGCCGAGGACGTGAAGTTCTCGTGGGACCGCTACAAGGGCGCCAGCGCCAAGCTCCTGCACGACAAGGTCAAGGACGTGCAGGTCGTCGATCCGGGCCACGTGCGGTTCGTGCTGCAAGAGCCGTGGCCCGACTTCATCACCTTCTACGGCACGACGGCGTCCGGCGCCGGCTGGATCGTGCCGAAGAAGTACGTCGAGAAGATCGGCGACGACGCGTTCAAGAGCGCGCCCATCGGCGCCGGGCCCTACAAGGTCGTGTCGTTCAAGCCCGGCATCGAGATCGTGCTGGAGGCGTTCGACGGCTACTGGCGCAAGACCCCGTCCGTGAAGCGGCTGGTGATGCGCTCGATGCCGGAGGAGGCGACGCGGGCCGCCGCGCTGAAGGCGGGCGAGGTCGACATCGCGTATCTCCTGTCGGGGCCGACGGCGGAGGCGGCGCGCAAGACGCCGGGCCTGCGGCTGGGCACGCCGCTCGTGAGCGGCGCCTTCTGGATCGAGCTACCGGACCAGTGGGATCCGAAATCGCCCTGGTCGGATCAGCGCGTGCGGCTGGCCGCCAGCCACGCGATCGACCGCGCGAGCGTGAACCAGGCCGAGATGCTCGGCTTCGGTCGCCTCACCGGCAACTACGTGCCGCGGATCTTCCAGTTCGCCGTCGCGATGGAGCCCCACGCCTACGATCCGGCGCGGGCCAGAAGCTCCTGGCCGAGGCCGGCCACCCCAATGGCTTCGACGCGGGCGACTTCTACCCGTTCCCGCCCTACGACTCGATGGGCGAGGCGATCGTCGGGTACCTGCAGGGCGTCGGCATCCGCAGCCGGATGCGTACGATGGAGCGCGCGGCCTACTTCAGCACCTGGCGCGAGAAGAAGCTGCACGGCGCGATCCACGTCATCACCGCGGCCTTCGGCAACGCCGCCACGCGGCTGGAGCCCTACGCCACGAAGAACGGCGTCTACGCCTACGGCTCGCTGCCGGAGATCGACGATCTCTATGCGCGCCAGGCGCGCGAGCTCGACGTGAAGAAGCGCGAGGCGATGGTGCACCAGATCCAGCAGATCATCCGCGACCGGGTGCTGGCGATCCCGCTCTTCGAGCAGGCGTTCATCTGGGGTATCGGCCCCGGGGTGGCTGAGGCCGGCGATGGGCGAATTCCCGGCTTCGGGTACTCGGCGCCGTTCGAGGACCTCCGGCTGAAGAACTAGGCGTCGCCGATGCGTCGCGGCGACCTCGCGCGCCTGCGCGGCGCCGCGCTCGGCGAACTGGCGGCAGAGCCCGGTGTACCGCGCGGGGTCGAGCAACGCGTCGACCTGCGATGCGGTCAGCCCCGCGCTCACGTGAGGGATCCTCGGCCGGGGTTTCACGGAACGGCCGCGTCTGATTCACCGAGGCCTGCGCGGCGTCGTAGACGGCGTCGTGGGCGCGCTGCCGTCCGATCTGCTTGCCGAGCTCGAGCATGAGCGCCTCGGCCATGATCAGGCCGCCCGAGAGGTCGAGGTTCTCGCGCATCCGCGCCGGGAACACCTGCAGCCCGTCGAAGCGACGATCATCCGCTGGAGCATGTCGCCCGTGAGCTCGCAGGCCTGGACCAGCGCGCGGCTCATCATGATGCTGGTGGTGCGGTCGGCTTCGTGCTCGGTCTGCATCGCGTCGAGCGCCAGCGGCACGAGCGCGCGGATCTGCGGCGGCCGCGGCGATGATGTCCTGGGAGAGCTTCGGGTTGCGCTTCTGCGGCATCGTGCTGCTGCCCACCGTGCCGGGCGGCACCGGCTCCTCCACCTCGCCGAACTCCTGCTTCATCAAGGTGTAGATCTCGCGGCCGATCTTGCCGGCGGTGGCGGCGAGCAGGCCGAGCACGGTGACGTACTCGGCTTGATGATCGCCGATCGTGCGCGCCGGCACGGTCATCGGCCGCATGCCGAGCCGCGCGGCCATCTTCTCCTGGGTCGCGAGCCCCAGCTCGCCCAGCGAGCGCCAAGGTCCCGGCGCCGCCGCCGAGCATCGCGACGAAGACGCGCCCCTCGCAGGCGCGCAGGCGCTCGACGTGACGACAGAGCTCGTCGATCCACACCGCCACCTTGAAGCCGAACGTCGCCGGCACCGCGTGCTGGCCGTGCGTGCGGCCCGGGAGCAGCGCGTCCTGGTCCGTTCGGCCAGACCCGCGAGATGCGTCAGCATCGGCCGCGAGCTGGCGCAGGAAGATCTGCGTGGGCCTGGCGCACCTGAAGGAGCTGGCCGGTCTGCGTGATGTTCTGGGTCGTGGCGCCCCAGTGCACGTAGCCGCCCGCGTCGCCGTCGCAGGCGCGGTCGAGCTCCCAGACGAGCGGCACCAGCGGGTGGCCGGTCTTCGCGAGCCCGGCGCGCACGGCGGCCAGATCGAGGTACTTCAGCTGCGCCTTGGTGACGATCTCGCGCGCGGCGGCCGCGGGAATGATGCCGAGCTCGGCCTGCGCCTGGGCCAGCGCCGCCTCGACGTCGAGCCACGACTGGAAGCGCGCGGCCTCGGTGAAGAGGGCGCGCACGCCCGGGTCCTCGATCCGGAGTGACGTGGGCTCCTCAAGCATGGGCGCCGACCTTCGCGACGTCGAAGCCGTACACGCGCGCGGTGTTCCCGCCCACGATCTTCGCCTTGCTCGTCGTCCGGCACGCCCGCCAGGATCTCGGCGAGGATCTTGCGCGACTGCGGGAACGTGGATTCGCTGTGCGGATAGTCCGAGCCCCACATCATGTTGTCCACGCCGATCGCGTCGCGAAGGCGAATGCCGATCGCATCCTCCTGGAAGCTCAGCACGACGTTGCGATGGAAGAAGTCGCTCGGGCGCATGCCGTCCTTGAAGCGATAGATCGCCTCGCCGTGGCGCTCGCGATAGGTATAGTCCATCGACGACAAGATGTGCGGCGCCCACGAGAGCTCGAACTCGACGATGGCCACGGTCAGCCGCGGATAGCGCTCGAACACGCCCGAGAAGATCATGTCGCACATCGAGAGCGCCGGGTAGAACGCCTTCGTCGAACGGCTGCTCGCGTCGCGCAGGGTCTTGTCGCCCGCTCCGCGAATCTTCCCCTGCCGCCGGGTGGCCGTGTGCAGGCTGAGCGGCATGCCGAGCGCCTCGGCGGCGGCCCAGAACGGGTCGTACTCGGGCTGGTCGTAGCGCCGGTGCTCCAGCGGGTACTCGGTGATCATCGCGCCCGACAGACCCAGGCGCGCGGCGCGCTCGAGCTCGCGGATGCCGTCCTGGACGTCGTCCAGATTGACCATCGCGATGCCCTTGAGCCGCGCGCGGTCGGTGGCGCAGAAGTCGGCGAGCTCAGTCGTTGTAGGCGCGGAAGATCGCCGACATCAGCGGCGTGTCCGACACCCGGAAGTAGAAGAGGCCCTGGGAGGGATAGAGCACTTCGCCCGCCACGCCGTCGAGCCGCATGTCGGCCAGGTGCTGCTCGGGGTCGTAGCCGCCGCGCGGCACGTCTCTCGAAACGCCCCTGTCCGGAAATGGTCTCGGGCGCGTCGAACCTGGCGCCGGCGTTGGAGATGAGCCCGATGCCCGAGAGAATCTGGTCCGCCTCGACCACGATCTGGTCGGCGAGTAAGTCGGGGCTAACTGAACGAAGTGGCGCAC
>ERZ1370068.1297-contig-11188_pt1 | contig 119671 bp, 145 predicted proteins | sample MGYA00561227_ERZ1370068 | MGnify/ENA primary metagenome ERZ1370068 (study PRJEB38410, sample SAMEA6850437) | metagenome | study: Metagenomic assessment of the ecological functions of the soil: analysis of the soil microbiota associated with the...
CCAGTTACTGGCTGTTGGCGAGCCTTGGCGCTCGGTGCCGACCAGGTCATGCCCAAGTAACTGGCGTAAGGGCGACACGCCCAACGAAGCGTGCCGCTTAAGGAGGGCACTATGCCCTCTAGGAAGCCGAAGAGCTGGCCGTGCATCGCGCTTCGATGTTTTCAACGCGGACCACCGAAATTCCGCCGAGGACGCTGCTGCTGCTGCTGCGAGACGCGGATCAGAGGGAGTTGAACACAGAGCTACGACCGCGCGCCACTGGCTTAGCCTCCTTTAGTGACGCGCGCTACCGCTCAGGGGCCATCAGACCTCCCTGGGCACCGGTCCAGTGCGCGGGTGACCGCGGCACAATGGCGCACAGTTCGCAGCCGGGTCTTACCTGACTCGGCGTGGCGAGCGACCTCGGACCAGCGGATCTGTGTCCGGGAATTTAAAAATAACGGTCGACCTGCCTCCGGTTCGGTTCGTTTACCAAACGCTGTGGCACCATCGACGGGGAAGAAGTACGCCGGTGAAAAGGCTGGCCGGTCGCGTTTAGCATGGACCCTTATTGGGACTGAGCGCGAACCGGCCAGTTTCTCTCTTTGAATAGTTCTGGGAGGAGCAAACGATGCCAGATCCGGTTAGCCGATTAGAGTTTGCGCGCAACGAAGTCGATCGTGGAGTCCCGGGCAAGGATACAGCGCAGTCCATCCTGAGGTCGTGGTCGCGATCATGCAAAGCGCCGCCAGCGATCGGGCACGCGTCACGCCGAAGCCGTCACGCTGCCGAGAGTGTGGCTCATGCCGCTGCTGGTTGAGGAAGAAGCGGAGACGCAGCAACGCATCGTGCGACCTGGGTTCGTGCAGATGCGGCCGTGAGAGAAAAGGCGGCAGGGTTTGATCCACCTCTGCCGCCCAGTCCAGTCACGTCGGTCCCGTCGTGTCTAGTCTAGGGCGTGTACTCATTAACGCGCACATCGCAGCAGGTTATGCGCTATTACTTTGCGGTTACGGTACGGCTATGCGCAATCATATGGAACATCACGGCCGGTTGTTTGACAAATACAAAACAAAGCATAGCGTCCATCGTTAGCGGCGACTATCTCCCAGGCGACGGAGGAGGGTTGTCACGCTCCAATCACCAGGCACGGAACTGAGATCGCTACGCCTCGCCGCTTTTGGGGGCTTAGTTTGGGATTGCGCACCACTCTTCAGGAAATCTGAAGAAAATTCCAAGGGGGCCTTCAAGCTTGTCATCCCCTCCGCTGCTATTCCCTGGGTCGGGAATGACAACCCCACGGGACACGACGCGCGCAACATACCTGGGGCAAGGGAGGCAGTTTCAATGCCAGCGGAATCGGCATCAATTATATTCGCAATTGGCCTGTTGGTCGGGTTCCCGCTCGGATATGGCGTTCGCGCATTCATTTCCTATCGACGGCGCCAAGCAAGGCGACGACGATACTTTTTCCAATAAATACTACCGGGTTTAATCTTTGGCGAGCGGCGGTCTTCTCGCGTTAGCGCGGCGACACAGAAAGGTGAGGGCCTAGTACCGAACCCATCGGCGATTCTGTAGTCTCGGTTAAAAACGCCAAGGTTTGAGTCGCCGGATTTTATCGTGCGGAGTGAAGTCGTGGATTGCAAGTTTCCCAGGAAGTGATGAGTCAAAACGTGCGCGCCGCTTGCGAGAGGCAATGGGCTTCAATGGGCGCGGGGCCCAACAGGCGTTTGCCAACTTTCTTGGTGTCGATCGCGGTAGGTGGAACAATGTCGAGTGCGGTGCTCCGCTCAGCAAGGAAATGGCGCTGCGGATCGTCCGCAAATTCCCGGGAGTAACCCTCGATTGGCTGTTTCTCGGCCGTACGGAGGGGCTGACCGCGGAGATGGCGCGTGCGCTCTCGGAGCCATCGAAGGGAAATGACGCGGGTGGCGATTCGCCAAGCAGTCTGGCATCTTACCGGTGACGGTGCAGACCGTAGGGAGGGCTGATGGACCGTGTTGTAAAGTAGCATCGCTTAAATGATGGGCGGGAAAGCGAGCGGTGGCCTGCTCGCCTGGTGGCGACGGCGGTCATCGGCGAGTGGCCTGAACATCCGGCTTAAACTCGCAACGCGTCGTTTGCTGTGGTGACATGAGGTCCGTAGCGCGGATCCGACATCGCGATTTTTCTGAGTGCATGGCCTACTGAGACTCGCAGAGCGGCGAAACGCCCGAGACCGCTCCCTCACTAGCGCAAGAGAAATCCGGTCCTGCGCGGCGGTGCGCTGCGACGACAAGGTCCGTCGATCATCTATTTCGGGGTGGTGGCAGCGCCACCGAATCCTGCGTTGTCTCGGGCTTGCGGATATGGTGCGATCTTGCGGTATTGTAGAGTTGCCACCCGACACCTGGCTGTTACCCGACATCCCAGAGCGAGCCATCTCATACGCGGTACATGACCTCGCAAGCCTGATGGTCACCCGTGCCACACATCCAGACGGCCTCCTGATAACTCGAGAGACCAATTCCGCGAAAGAGCGCTGTGAGGGTAAGCGAAAGGCAACAGAAAGATTGCCGAAACGACGGCAAATTTTAATCCTGTGACCATGAGTGTGACTCCCCTTCAGGTGACTAATATTGGCTCATCGCGTCACCACGAATGTGAAGGACGTCACACATCATGCGAACTATTTATCGGACATAATGGATCGACTCTCCCCGATTGGCTCAAGATGAAGAACCCTGAGGCGCCTGCAGTCAGGCGGGAGGCGGAAGAGGATTGGGGTCGATGACCGATCTCCTGCTCCAGCCAGCCCCCGCACGTGGCCCTAACGACTACGAAGTTATCGCCGACGATTGGATCGTCGGGCGCATCGTGCTGTCCGATGCTTCACCGGCCGAGAGGCCATGGCTGTGGTCGCTGGATCACGAGTTCTATCAAGACCGCACCCCGACGCACGGCTACGAGGCGACACGCGAGGCTGCGATGGCGGCGTTCGCCAAGAGTTGGCGGCGAGAATAACCAGGCTACAGCGCGCGAATCACCTTTTAGGTGCGGCGATAGCGGGGCGGTCGTGCAACATAACTGATGCCACACCGAAGGTAATTGCTGTGGCGAAAGTTAGGGCGAATATCGTGATCCACATTTGCAGCTCCATCGCCTGGCAGGCGGGAGCGCAACCGGTCTCTCAGCCACCGGCGCCTGGCAAAAGAGCCGCAGCCGATGATCTGCACAGCGTGCGCCTATTACTGGAGACAAGCGAGACATTTTTTCGCCATTGACAAAACGTGCCACTCTCTCGCGATGCTGGCGGGACACGCGCGCGGCGCCCACCAATGGACGGAAATGGTCTTATTGTAAGTTTCGGAGAGGTCATGCCTATGCGCCTGGGTCGGCTGCAGCGTCAGAGCCGGCGGGCCTTTCGGGCTAGCGCCGCGCCGGAAGTGTCCACCTCAGAGCTTGCTGGCTGGTGTTGGGCGAGACAGACGCTAATGGAAAAGCGCGCGCCCTCACGCTGGCAACGGGAATCGATGATCCGAGCTGCGCGGTCAGCCGCCCCTCACCGCTTCACTGGGCGGCGGCCGCGCCGGCCTCGAAAGGGCGGTCACCCGAGCGCTCCAGAATGTCGCTGACCTGCACCGCCGTCCATTCACCACCGCGGACAGTCTTGATGCCGCGCGCAGGTGATAGCGCCTTTGGCGACCCCATCGAAGGCTCGTGACGCCGCTCTTCTGATCCGGCGCGGATGATCGTGGCCGCACGTTGGCCGCGAAGGCGTCAGGGCGGCCTCCCTGGCGGGCCGCATTCATCCCCGCACAAGCATCAGCTAGCCGCGGGCTGCCCTGTCTCTGGCGCCCCTGGCCTTAAAGCGGCGGCCAGCGCGGCCTTGCGTGCGGGCGCTGATCCGCTCTGCTCATCCCCGGCCACCGCGGCCAGAATATGGATCGTCAGCTTGTTGGCGCTGGGGCTGCTCGACCGCCACACAACTCCTGGTGCCGGCCTCCATCAGGCCGGAGAGGAAATGCACGTTGCGGCTCAGGCGGTCGAGCTTTGGCGATCACGAGCGTGGCCTTGTGCTTCTTTGCAGGAAGCCTGAGCGGCCCGGGAGCTGGAGCGCGATCGCTGTTCTTGCCGCTTTCAACTTCGGTGAATTCAGCGACCAGCTTCCAACGGCCACCGTCCAGGTAGTTCATGACGGCCGCGCGCTGCGCTCTCCAGCCCAAGCCCGGTTTGGCCCTGCCGATCGGTCGAGACTCGGTAATAGGGCCACGAAATTCCCGTTCATCTGCCCCTCCCATCAATCGGACGTATGTGGATCACACACGCAATCGTTTGGTTCTTTACACCATAACCCTTCCGCTACCTATTTTGCTTCGTTCTCGCCGGCGTCGCGCAATCGCCACAGCGCCAGGGCCTGCTCCTACGGCGTGCACGCGCCTGGATCCGATCGCAGTGCTCAGCGACGAATCCGCCTGACCTTCGTGTGGATCCCAACTCGGTCGGCCGTCGACGTTTGCGCGGGTAGGCCCAGCTCCAGCAGCTGGCTAGTCGTAAATCCAGCGGCCTGCAGAACGATGAGCGCGCGCCGGCACCTGCCAGCAGCCGTCCGCGGCCTTCATTCGGCGCATGAGGACGTTTCGCTAAGTTACGGTAATGATCCTGATTTCATGGCTGGCCTCGGGCTCACAATCTGCTGGTCCTCTCCCCCGCGTGTCACCATTGTCCCCGGCGCGTGTGAGGGAGGGGTGTCCCTTATAAAAAGAGATGTCGCCTCTGTATCTCACGCGTAAGGGACAATGGTGACAATTCCTCTACCCTTTTACCCGCGCAAAGAAGCCCGCGAGCATCGGGCGCTCGCGCTGTCGCCGTTCGGCCTCGTCTTCTGCCCGATTTTCGAAAAAGGCGGTGACAATGCTCATTCACGACCCAATGCGGCGGGTCTCGACTGATGGCCGCGGCGGCGCCGGCGCGACTTGACCCATCCGAGCGCTTCTGAGCTGCTCGAATACCGCCTCTGTGTCCCGCTTGGTCAGCCTGCGCATCGTGCGATCGCCGCGCTGCACGTCGCGGTTGGTGATGCGCTGGAGCTTGTGGGCGAGGATATAGCCGGCGACCGCGCTCAGGCGCTCATGCTCGTCGGCCAGGTTGAGAACGCCGGCATAGAACGCGAGGGCGTGTGGCAGCAGGAACTCGTGCATGAGCCGCGCGCCGCGTTGCGCCGTTTTCCTCGGTTACCTCTTGGTCGGCAGCCGCTTTCGTCGGCATCGTTCTGGTGCAATGCCAGGATGACGCACTGTGCCAGGCAAAAATCCCGTCGTATTTCCCGATATGCGCGGCGAGCGCTGTGGATTGATCCCGGCGCCAGCCAGGGTCGAGCAGTGCTTCCTGCTCACGGCGCCCGCCTGATGCTCTGAAGCGCCAGCCGTCGATCAGCATCGAGATCGGGGCGTCCCAGCGCACATGTTGCGGCGCGTATTTCCGCACGAGGTCGCCGTCGGTCCTTGGCGGCGCGTCCAGCATCCTCTCGTCACCTCCGCTAGGCCGCCGGGAGCGAGGACGATCGGCGCGCAGCACCAGCTGCCTGCAAGAGCCCGTCGTCCGCCGTTTCAGCGCTGGCGCCGTCCGAATGAGGTCAACGGCTGGATGCCGCCGAGCCTGCGCAAGCCGATCAAGGTTCTCGATGAGAAACGCCGCCGCGGTTTGGCCGCGCGCTGTTCGACCGCGTAGGGGCCACCATTCCATGCCTGTAAGCCAGAAGCGTCAGCGGTCCTCCGCTCCGCCGCGGTGAAGCCTCGAGATGCCTGTCCATCGCGGCCGATACGATCCTGACAGCTCATCTTGCAGGCGCCGGCGACTCGGTATCGACAGGCGTCGCCGAAGATATCCCGCGCCGCTGCGATGGCGGTGTCTTCGATGCCGCCGCGCCGTCATCTGCTTCGGCGGGCTGCGACCGCCATTGCGTTAGCCGGCGGAAAAGCTTGTCAGCATTTCGCTTCGCATCGGCGCATAGGCGGCGCCAGAGTCTGCGGTCGAGTCCGCGCGAGCCGGACGCTGCGGCCCGAGCGGCAGCATCTGGGCGTCTCTGCTGATGGCCGGCTCCCGGATGACCGCGACCCGTACTCGCGCCGATTCGGTGCCAGCGCGGGGTCAGTGCTGCTTGACCCTGTGATTTTTATGCGGTCGGGGATGGCGGCAGCGCAAGACGGCGAGTGCGGATGCGGCCAACCCCGCGGGATCGCATCCGGCGGAGGCGCCGTAGCTCGAGGCGCAAAGCGTCTCGATCACGTCGGGGAGAAGCGCCCACGCGGGAGGCATCGGCGGCGTGAGCTTTGCCCATGGAGTCGACCGGCACGATCGGCTGCGTTGCCCCCACTGCGCTTGCGCTGTCGATCTTCGCCCGCGCCGTCGTGACCGCGTGGGGGATATCGTTGTCACAGCGATCTTGCCAGCGCTGCGGGTCGTTAGCTCGCCGGCGGCGTTCTGCATGAGCCCGCGGAGCATGTTCGCGGCCGCTCGATCGCCCATGCCGGCGACGAGCATCTTCATGGCGAGCACCGTCAGCGGCTCGTGGAAGCTTTCTGCGGTGAGGACCTTCTGGATCAGCGGGGCCCAGTCCACTCGCTGCCGGTGTGGGAGCCTGCTGCCGGCGCCGTTCGTCTTGTCCTGCGGGGCCGCAGCCTCCAGCGGCGGCGAGCGCGGTATCGAGATCGATCTCGATGTCGGGGTTGCTGCTCCTCGATGCGGCACAAGCACCGGATCTGTCCTTGCGGTGCCAGCTCCCCGGCCAGCGGATATGGGTGACACGACCGGCTGGTTCCGCCGGGTCGCCGCCGCCGACCCAGAAGTGGGCGGCGAGGTCCTGCGCGCGCTTGAGCTTTGCCAAGCGCGCCGCTGCCCTGTGCGGGCTGACGCCAGGCGCCAGTGCAGGTGACGCTTGGGCTGGCCCTCGCCGGTCTCCCGGGTCGATCCATGTGCCGCCGCTTCGCTGCCACGGATCAGGTCGCCAGGACCCGACGATCTGCTCTCCGAGCCGCGCGCGTGCTTCCTTGCGGGCCGCCGGTCGCACTCAGCCGACTGGGGTAATGCTTCCTCGCTCGCGACGTCGTCCTCCCCGGCGCGGTGTCTGTCATGGCGAAGGCCGCCGACTGGCGGGCAGAACACGACGCGTCTTGGGATCGTGGCTTGCAGCGCGGCGGGCATCGATCTCCCGGCGACATCGACTAGGAATTTGAAGCCACCTGCAAGGTACTTGCCGGGCGAGCCGAAACAGCCTGCTCTTGCCCTCGACAAAGGAGAGCGACAAGACACCCACCCCTCGGCGCCGGCGTGGCGATACCAGGGCGTCGACGAGAGATTTCCGAGCTGATCTGCGGTCGGGCTCCGAGCGCGCTCACTCAGCCTGCCTGCCGCGGCAGCGAGTCGTTGTTGCATCAAAAGGTGCGTCTCGCGGCCCATACCCTCGCTTAGGCTTTTGCTGCTCTTGGCGCCGTCCTCGACCTTTTGGTTTGAAAGTCAAAGAAGGTATGGCCGCCCGTCCTTGGTCTTCTTGAGGCCAACCGTTTGCGTAGTAGAGCTTCCCGCCCACCATCACCGTGCCTGTGCGGTCGGGATGCGTCCTCCTCGGTCTTGCCTGGTCGTTGACGGAGATCGCACGCCGGCGTTGTCTTTCTGCTCGAAGGCCATTGTCTTCCCCTGTTGGCGCCAGACGGGCGGCTCTGTTCGGCGCGCCGAACCGCCGAGCCGTCTCGGTGATGAATGCGATCAGGGGCCTGGGGCGCCCAGCCGCATTCGATGGCGGTCACAGGCCGCGCAGCGAAGCTCGCCCGCGTGGGGCGGCTTGCCCCGGCAGGATGCGGGCGATGTTGTCATGGCATGGCTGCTGCGCGATCGATGTCGCGATCGAGCTTCACCGTCATGCCGACCGCCGCTGTCGCCGCGGGCTCGGGCGTTGCGCCGAACAGGTCGGGCGTCATGACGATCGCCCCCGTAAGAGCCCCCAGGCCTTCGAGGACACGCGCGTTCGATCGAGCCTGTGCGCGTGCGTCGCCGTGGCGCTGGCTTCGCAGTTTGATCAGCACCTGCCTTTGGGCCTCGGTGAGTTTGCCGCCTCGGCCTTCAATTCGAGCGCGAAGCAACGGCCATCCCACGGCGATGATGTCCGGCACGCCGCTGGTGACGCCGAGCCCTTGCAGAATCTTGGCTTCGGTCGGTTGCCGGTAGCCGCCGTTGGCGGGATGGAACGCAAAAACATTCGGCGCGCTGCGTGCGCGCAGGTGTTGGATGACGGCGCGCTGGATCTGTTCGGGGCGACTGGTCATGATCGCTCCCACGAGATCCGATCGATCGTCGTCGGCCCCACATGGCTGCGATCCCAGACGAACCACGCAAACGCCATCCCGCTGTTAGCCTTGCGGCCTTCCCAACCGTGCGCGGTGCATCATCGGGAGGCGCTTGCGAGAACTGGTGGATGCGCGCGAGTCCGCGGCCTTCGAGAATCCGGTGCGGCGCTCCGCTCTCCATGAAGGCGCGAGCCGCAACAGCATGATCACGAGCGGAGACAGATCTAGCGCGTGCGCGACGAACTCGCTCGGCCAGCTTGAACAGGCGGATTCGTGATGATCGCCTGCGCAACCGTCCGGCGCCTTGCGCTCCATCAGGAAGTCGCGGCGGTAGAAGTGCGTCGGGTCGCCGTAGTCGACCAGGTCGCTGCCGATCACCTCGTGACCAGCGGCGCGCAGCACGTTGACGATGTTGCCGCGGCCGCATGCCGGCTCCCAGAGTCCGGCGCGGCAGTGCGCTCGACCTGCAGCAGCGCCTCGACCGCGACCGGCGGGGTCTGGTAGAGATCCATGCCTTCGCGCCTTGAGCGGAGCACGGAGATCCCCGTCGCGAGGCTCATGACTCGGCCTCATCGAGCAGCGCGAACGCGATACGGACAGCGTCCACGTGCGCGCTAATCTGCGCGAACGCCTCTTCAATCTCAGCAAGGAGCGTCTGCCGAGTGTCGCGCACCGGCGGCGCGCAAATCCGGCCAAAGCTCTAGCTGGTCGGGCTCCGATGGCGGCGGCTCTCGGTACGGGCGAGGAAGTGTACAACGGGGCTCATGGCGCGGCGTTCAGCTTCAGGTGATCGTGCGCAACGATCCTGCTCGGCCGCGTTGACGGCGGTGCAGCGTTCCCACGCGACGGGCTCGATCAACTCGATGATTGCATTCTCAACGCAGTTGCGAAGATCGTTGGGGTCCATCGCACGAGCTCCCAACAACGCTTTCCGTAATTCTCGACAAACCAGTCGTGGCGCGGTCCTTCTTGTCCGCAGCCGGGAATGATGGCAGGTCGCTGACCTGCTCACGGATCAGCGCGATGCGTTCACTTCCACGTGTTCGCCGTCGTATTCGGCGAGCCGCGAAGGTAAGTCCTGCTCCGACATGAAAAGGCCGGAATGGTCGTAATCGCCGACATAGAGCGCGATCAGGATCGCGACCGTCGTCGTCCCCGGCCACATCATGGATGCTGGTGGCGCTGGAAAACCTGCGGCATGACGCGGAAGCCGACCGCGTACTGATTGAGCACCGGGGCGAGCACGTTGGCGAATCGTAGCCCTTCTTCCACACACCTCGACGCGGACAGGCTGTTGGTCCCAGAAACGCGACGGTAGGATCGCGCGACGCAGCGGGCGTATGCGGCGGGATCGGCCCAGGTCGATGTTCGTTCCAGCGAGCGCGTTCGTCTACGATCCATTCCCAAGGAATGGTGCCTTCCTCACGCGCCTCTTTGAGTAGGCGATAGACGCGCCACACATTTCTGAGCGCGCCATCGAGGGGATCAAGCCAGCGGTGAAGAGCTTGTAACCGATGCCCGGCCGGTTATCGGCTGCGCGGCTTCCGCCGCCGTGGCCATCGCCTCGATCAGGTCGAGGATTTCGCGCGGCCGCGACCCTTTTCGAACCTGTCTGGGGAGATGGGTCATGGTGTAGCTCGCTTGCGGCCTCACACCACTTCGCCGGATGACATCGAAAACGCAGCTGGCACCGACTGCGCGCGCGAACGCCACGGGCGATGGCTCGTGATCGGCGGCGTTCCAGTCGCGAAGCAGCTCGGTCGCCGCGGGTGCGTGTGGCCGCGAGCCTCGGCGATGTATGGGGTCGAGACGCGGCACGTAAACGCGGCGGCCTGCTTGACGGTGAAGCCGGTGATCACCGCCTTTGCTGCCAAGACGTCAGTGGCGTGATCGCGCGCGGGCGCGCTTGGACAGGTGGTTTTGGCGAGCGTCGACGCGACGGGACGGCAGTTGTGTCTGGAGTGGCAGTTGGGATAAAGAGCACGTGCCCTCTCCAGGGTGTGGACTCTTTGGGGGATCGAAACAGCCAGCCCATTCGACCGATCTCAGTCCTGGAGGCGGGTCCGATGCTCCCCGACGACAAACCGGAAGGCGCTTCACCCGGCGGGATACCGGGTGAGCGCCTTCGGCATTTCAGGGGTCGCCTCCCGGCGCCTCCGCTGCTGGGATCTGATTGATCTCGGCGTCGGTCACGACCTCAGCGACGCGGCGAGATCTTCACTGATTTGATCCGGCCTTCGGCAATTAGCTGCCGCACCGTCCTCACACGCCCAGCGCTTCCGCCAGGCCTGAACTGAGCGGGCGCGGTTCACGCCGCCGCTGACGGGCTGAGTGGGGGCTGTGATTTGGCCATTGAACACCTCCAGGGGACTCGCAAAGGATGCACGTCATGCACCACCTGCGTGGGTCCGCAGCGCGCATCAGCGCGCAAATCCGTTGCATCCACGCAACATCGCCACAACAAATAAGAGCCGGTGCAGACGGCTAAAAGCGAGCGCCTCGGGGGCGGGCGAAACTCGCCGGCGATATTCACGGCAAGCGAGCTTGGTTCTCAACGAGGATCACCATCACACGAGCGGCGCTCGAAGCCGAGGCCACCGCCTGCGGGAAATCCGTCTCGCAGGTTGCTGAAGCTGCTGTTAATCGAGGCGATCGCTACCAGGCGCGAGGTGTCACCTAGCGATCCGCTGGAGGCGTTTGCTCACCCAGCGCAGTTGGAAGAGGTGACGCCGAAGTGGGCTGGATCGCGATTGGCACCGACCGTTCATGTTCCGAGCATTCAAGCTCGCTATTGGCAAGTTCATGGACGGCATCGCGCCGGCCGGAGAGGTGAGATCTCCGATCGAGGGCGCACTCCTCCTCGCCAAGACCACGGTTTTTGGTCCGCTAGACACGCCCGAGGCGATCAAGCCACGTTGCAAAAATCGTTCTCCATAATTTCTGGAGAGCAACAGAGGGATCAATAAGAGTCACGGCCCGCTACATGGCCGCCATGGACACCACCGTCAATGCAATGGCGTTAAGCACGGGCGGCGCTGTTGCGTGATGATGCTTTCAGGCGCTTCCCAGCGGCAAAAGCTGGAAGCAAGTCGGTGAGAAAATCGCGGTAAGTCTGATTTTGCTGGTCGGACGCCGGATCTGAACTCGGGACCCAGTCCCCCAGACTGGTGCGCTAACCGGGCTGCGCTACGCTCCGCCAGTGGCGCAACGTCTACGCTGGCCCCGCCGGCCGCGCAAGGGCGCGTGGGTCAGCCCTCGCGAATGGCGTGCGCGCGCGGTAAATCCGGCGAAGCGACTGCGTTCCGGCGCCGCGTCGACTATGCGGCGTCAGGCCGCGACATCCAGCGCACCAGCGGCATCGCCGGCAGCACCCAGGCGAGCCCGGCGACCACGTAATAGATCACCTCGATCACGCCGTTCGCCTTGATCACCGGCGCTTGCGCCAGCGCCATCGCCACCAGCGCCCAGGTGACCACCAGGGTGATGAGCAGGATTGCGCCGATGAACTTGCGCAGGCGGACGGGCATTGCTTCACTCGTTTGCGAGGGTAGCTGGGCAACTATATGGTCCGCGCCGTTCCCGCAAGCGAAGGATGCATGACCAAACCCGCTCCGTCTTCCGCGCCCGCCCGCCGCGCCATCCGCGTGTGGCTGCTGGTGGTCGCGGCCCTGATGGTGGTGACCGTGGTCGTGGGCGGGGCCACGCGGCTCACGGAGTCGGGCCTGTCGATCGTCGAGTGGAAGCCGGTCACCGGCGTCCTGCCGCCGCTCGATGACGACGCCTGGCAGGCCGAATTCGACAAGTACAAGACCATTCCGCAATACCGCGAGCGCAATGCGCGGGATGAGCCTTGCGGATTTCAAGACGATCTACTGGTGGGAGTGGACGCATCGCGTGCTGGCGCGGCTGGTCGGCGGCGTGTTCCTGCTGCCGCTGCTCTGGTTCCTGTGGCGCGGCTAGGTCGAGCCGCACCTGCGCGCGCGGCTGCTGGACCATTTTCGCTCTCGGCGCCGCGCTCGGCGCGGTCGGCTGGTGGATGGTCGCCTCCGGGCTCAGCGAGCGCGTCAGCGTGTCGCAATATCGGCTGGCGTTCCACCTGACGCTGGCCTGCGTCATCTTTGCCGCCATCCTGTGGACCGCGCAGAACCTCGTGCCGCGCGCGCCGGTCGCGCGCGCCGGCGCGTATCCGCGCGAGTGCGATGGCGCTGCTCGCGCTCGTGATCGTGCAGATCTATCTCGGCGCGCTGGTCTCCGGGCTGCGCGCGGGCCTGATCTACAACACCTGGCCGCTGATCGACGGCAGCCTGGTGCCCGACGGCGCGCGCCTGTTTTTCCTGGCGCCGGCGTGGCGCAACATGTTCGAGAACACGCTGACGGTGCAGTTCGATCATCGCATGGTGGCCTATGCGCTGTGGCTGTTCGCGCTGCTGCACGCCGTCGACGTCGCGCGCACGCTGCGGGAGGGGCGCGCTCACGGGCGCGCTCGCGCTGGCGGCTGCCGTCACCCTGCAGGCGGCGCTCGGGATCGCGACCCTGGTCCACCAGGCGCCGCTCGCGCTCGCGCTGCTGCATCAGGCCATGGCGATCGCCGTGCTCGCGATCGCCGTCGTGCATGCGGAGCGCCTCGAGCGGCGGCCCGGCGCCGTTGCCGCGGCGACAGGCGGCGCCGCCTTGCGCCGCGGAGAGCAGGCGACATGATCGAGACCACCGAGCAAGAGGGCATGGCGATCCTGCGCATGGCGCACGGCAAGGCCAACGCCATGAGCACCGACTTCTGCGCGGCGATCACGGCGAAGTTCGCAGAGATATCTCCGGCGCGCGCCGTCGTGCTGACCGGCACCGGACGGATATTTTCCGCCGGCGTCGATCTGCTGCGGTTGCTCGATGGCGGCGGCGCCTATATCCGCGAGTTCCTGCCGGCCCTGGGCACCATGCTGGCGACCGTCTTCTCCCATCCCAAGCCGGTGGTCGCGGCGATCAACGGCCACGCGGTGGCCGGCGGCTGCGTGCTCGCCTGCGCCGCCGACAAACGCATCATGGCGCGCGACGCCGGGCGGATCGGGGTGACCGAGCTCCTGGTCGGCGTTCCGTTTCCCGCCGCGGCCATGGAGATCATGCGGTGCGCGACGGCGCCGCAATATTTCGAGGACGCGATCTTCAGCGGCGCGACCTACACGCCGCCGGAAGCCGTCGCGCGCGGCCTGGTGCACGACATCGTCGACCCGCATGCGCTGCTCGAGCGCGCGATCGACGCCGCGAACACGCTGGCGGCACTCTCGCCGCCGGCCTTCGCCACCACCAAGCGGCAGACCCGGGGCCGGCACTGGAGCGATTGCAAAGCGCGGGCATCGATGGCGTCATCGAGCGGATTTGGACGGCGCCGGACACCCTCGACCGCATTCGCGACTATGTCAGCCGCACCTTGCGCAAATCGTGAGACACGCGCTGCTAGCTTCTAGGCCCCTGCCAAGCCCTGCTCGAGATCGGCGATGATGTCCTCCTTGTCCTCGAGCCCGATCGACAGCCGCACCACGTCGGGTCCGGCGCCGGCCTGAACCTTCTGCGCGTCGGTGAGCTGACGGTGCGTGGTCGAGGCCGGATGGATGATGAGCGAGCGGGTGTCGCCGATATTGGCGAGATGCGAGAACAGCTTCACGTTCGAGACCAGCTTGACGCCGGCGTCGTAGCCGCCCTTGAGGCCGAAGGTGAACACCGAGCCCGCGCCCTTCGGGCACGTATTTCTTCGCGAGATTGTGGTAGCGGTCGCCGGCGAGGCCCGGGATAGCTCACCCAGGCCACCTGCGGGCTGCTGCGACCAGCCACTGCGCCACCGCCAGCGCGTTGTCGCAGTGGCGCTGCATGCGCAGCGGCAGCGTCTCGATGCCGGTGAGGATGAGGAAGGCGTTGAACGGCGACAGCGCCGGCCCGATGTCGCGCAGCGCCAGCACCCGGCAGGCGATGGCGAAGGCGAAGTTGCCGAAGGTCTCGTGCAGCACGATGCCGTGATATTCCGGCCGCGGCTCGGACAGCATCGGGATAGCGCTTCTCGCGCGACCAGTTGAAGGTGCCGCCGTCGACGATCAGGCCGCCGATCGAGTTGCCGTGGCCGCCGAGAAACTTGGTGAGCGAATGCACCACGATGTCGGCGCCGTAGTCGATCGGCTTGCAGAGATAGGGCGTGGCCAGCGTGTTGTCGACGATCAGCGGCACGCCCGCGTTCTTGCGCGATCTTGGCGATCGCCTCGATGTCGGTGATCACGCCGCCGGGATTGGCGATCGATTCGATGAAGATCGCCTTGGTCTTGGGCGTGATCGCGCGCTCGAAGGTGCCGATATCGTCGGGCTCGGCCCACACCACGTTCCAGCCGAAATTCTTGAAGGCGTGATTGAACTGGTTGATCGAGCCGCCATAGAGCTTCTTCGAGGCGACGAATTCGTCGCCCGGCCGCATCAGGCAGTGCATGACCACCACCTGCGCGGCGTGGCCGGAGGCGACCGCCAGGCCCGGCGGTGCCGCCTTCGAGCGCGGCGACGCGCTCCTCCAGCACCGCGTTGGTCGGGATTGCCGATGCGGGTATAGATGTTGCCGAAGGTCTGCAGGCCGAACAGCGAGGCGGCGTGGTCGACGTCCTCGAACACGAACGAGGTGGTCTGATAGATCGGCGTCGCGCGCGCGCCGGTGGTCGGATCCGGCTGGGCGCCGGCGTGGATCGCGAGCGTGGCAAAGCCTGGAATGCGGTCGGTCATCGCCGGTCCTCGTGCTGCCGGGACCGGACGGTCCGCGGATCCGGACGGTGGTTTATCGAAGCGCCCGGAGGCGTCAAGGCTTTCGGGCGCAGTGCTGAACAGAAGAGCCACGCCAGCGATAGCCGCCGGCTATTTCGGTCCCCGCCGTCCGCTCCCTCGACCTTTCCCTTGCCGGACCGGTGCTAACGATCGTCTTCGTCCTGCTGTTGCGCGCGCACCGCGGCATCGGTGCTGCCGCCCGCCAGCGTGACGCGATTGAGCGCCATGCGCTGGATGCCGCCGCCGAACAGCTTCGCCTTCTTGGCCGAGATGGTGCGGGTGTTGACGCCCATCCAGGCGATCTCCGACGACAGGCGGCCGTATTCGATCTTCGGACAACGGTTCATCACCACCTTGATGCCGTTCGCCTCCGCGAGCTTCGCCGCCTCGTCGCTGCGGATGCCGAGCTGCATCCAGATCACCTGCGGACGCGGCGACAGCGCGAGCGCCTGCTCGACGATCGCGACGGCGTATTGCGAGGCGCGGAATATGTCGACCATGTCGACCGGCTCGGGGATGTCGCCGAGCGTGGCGTAGGCCTTCTGTCCGAGCAATTCCTGGCCGGCGAGACCGGGGTTGACCGGGATCATGCGGTAGCCGCGCTCGAGCAGATACTTGAAGGCAAAATAGCTGGGACGGCTGGTATTGGCCGAGACCCCGACCATCGCGATCGTCTTCACCGTATTGAGGATGCCGCGAATGTAGCTGTCGTCGTAATTGTCGTGATTCATACTTATTCCTGCAGGGGCCTGCGTCGCGGTGGCGCGAACGGAGGACGGAATCACCGATCCTCCCAGACCGGCGTGCGCTTCTCCACGAACGCGGACATGCCTTCCTCGGCATCGCGCGCCATCATGTTCTTGAGCATGACTTCGTTGGCGTAGTTGTAGGCGTCGACGACGTTCATTTCGAGCTGGCGATAGAACGCTTCCTTGCCGAGCCTCACCACCGCGGCCGATTTGGCGGCGATCTTGCGCGCCAGCTGCAACGCCTCGTCGCGCGCGGCGCCGGGTGCGACCACGCGGTTGACGAGGCCGATGCGATAGGCGTCGTCGGCCGAGACCATGTCGCCGGTGAACAGCATCTCCATCGCGTGCTTGCGCCCCACATTGCGCGAGAGCGCGACCATCGGCGTCGAGCAGAACAGGCCGATGTGGACGCCGGGCGTGCAGAACTTGGCGTTGCTGGACGCCACCGCGAGGTCGCAGGTGGCCACGAGCTGGCAGCCGGCGGCGGTGGCGGTCGCTTCCACCGCCGCGATCACCGGCTGCGGCAGCCGCAGGATGGCAAGCATCACGGCGCTGCAGCTTTCCATGATCTGCCTGATATAGCTGCGTCCGTGGTCAGGGTCGGCGCGATGCGCGGTCAGCTCCTTGAGGTCGTGCCCGGCCGAGAACGCGGGTCCGTTCGCGGCGAGCACCACGGCGCGGATGCGCTTGTGCGCGGCAAGACGCTCCAGCTCCTGGCGCAGCGCCGCCAGCATCGCCTCCGACATGGTATTGCGGGCCTGCGGGCGGTCGAGGGTGAGGACCGCAATATTGCCGATGTCTTCCCGCAGCAGCGGCGGGCCGGCGGCGGCGGAACCTCGGGCGGCACGAACCGAAGATTGGGCTTTCATGGGCGTCGATGTCCCGGGACCTGATGATGTCTACTTAACGCCGTGCGCCGAAGGCTGCAAATCGTCGCCGAACGGGAACACCGCGCCCGGCCGAGTGTTGGGTGGTCAGAGACGAGGTTCATTGGACGGGTGCGTCGTATCATGGCCAGGAAAGCAGCTGCATCCAAGCGGCGCGGAGGTGCCGCGCGCAAAGTCGACCAGTCGCCGCAAGAGACCGGGCGCGTCCCGGCGGACAACGAGCCCTCGCCGGCGCTGGTCCCGCGCTGTGACCGAGCACAGCGACGCGCTCACCCTCGAGGGCGGTGTGTTCACGTCCAAGGATCCCAGGCGGATTGCGGCCTCGTTGAAGCGCTCGGCGGAGCGCAGCAGGCGCCGCAAGGCCGATCCGTTTCGCTCCGCGCTCTCCATGCTCACCTTCTACATCAATCGCGCCGGAAAGAATCTGCCGGCCGCGCGGAAGAAGATTTTGATGCAAGCCAAGGACGAGCTGCGAAAGCAGTTCGGGAAGGACTAGCGCCGCGGCGCTCGCTGTGATCCGAACTGCTCGCTCCGCGCCGGCCTTTTTCATTCGCCCGCAATCGTCTAGTTCTGGCGCCGCATGGAGGGGCGGCAATGCCGGTCGTCGATGACGATCCCTGAGCTCGAGGGTTTTCTCGCGGCGGAGTTTCCGCAGGCGTTTTATCCCGGCAGCGGGCTATCGATCGAGGCGCTGTGGGACGGCGGCTGCCGGGTCCGACAGGCCTTCCGCGAGGTGTCGCTGCGGCCCGGCGGCACGATTTCCGGCCCCACCATGATGGCGCTGGCCGACGTCGCCATGTATGTCGCCCTGCTGGCCGCGATCGGCCCGGTGCCGCTCGCCGTGACCATCAACCTCAACATCAATTTCCTGCGCAAGCCCGGGCGGTGCGATCTGACGGCCGAGGCGCGTCTCCTCAAGCTCGGCAAACGGCTCGCGACCGGCGAGGTCACCCTTCGCTGCGAGGGCGAAGAAGCGCCCGTCGCCCACGCCACCTCGACCTATTCGATCCCGCCAGCCCAGCGCTAGTGTCGGACTGTCTATGGTAATATAGAACCATTCGTATAAGCACTTGAGCTGACGAAGAGATTATATCGAGGATGGCGTTGACCGGGGTTGCGCGGCTGGTGTATGAGCGCCCCATCGCTGGGCCCTCTGCGGCCCGTCCACGGAAGTCATGTCATGAAGACGTTTTCGCAAAAGCCCGCCGAAGTCGAGAAGAAGTGGATCATGATCGACGCGACCGGTCTCGTCGTCGGTCGTCTCGCCAGCGTCGTGGCCATGCGGCTGCGCGGCAAGCACAAGCCGACCTTCACCCCGCATGTCGACGATGGCGACAATGTCATCATCGTCAACGCGGAAAAGATCGTGCTGACCGGCAGGAAACGCGAGAACAAAGTCTATCGCCATCACACCGGCTATATCGGCGGCATCAAGGAGCGCACGGCGCGCTCGATCCTCGAGGGCAAGTTTCCCCAGCGGATCGTTGAGAAGGCGATCGAGCGCATGCTGCCGCGGGGACCGCTCGCGCGGGTGCAGCTCGGCAATCTGCGCGTCTATGCCGGTCCCGAACATCCGCATGCCGCGCAGAACCCCGAGAAACTCGACGTTGCGTGCCATGAACCGCAAGAACAAGAGGAGCGCGTGACCATGGCCGACACCATGCAGTCGCTCGATCAGCTGTCCGCGCTCAAGCCCGCGGCGGCGCCCGAGACGCCGAAATACATTCAAAAGCTCGACAAGCAGGGCCGCGTCCTATGCCACCGGCAAGCGCAAGGACGCGGTGGCGCGGGTCTGGGTGAAGCCGGGCGCCGGCAAGATCGTGATCAACACGCGCGACGTCGAAGTCTATTTCGCGCGGCCGGTGCTGCGGATGCTGATCCAGCAGCCGCTGGTCGCGACCAACCGCAACGGCCAGTACGACGTGACCTGCACCGTTTCGGGCGGAGGGCTGTCGGGCCAGGCGGGCGCGGTGCGCCACGGCCTGTCCAAGGCGCTGATGAACTTCGAGCCCGACCTGCGCGGCGCGCTCAAGAAGGGCGGCTTTCTCACCCGCGACTCGCGCGTGGTCGAGCGCAAGAAATACGGCCGGGCCAAAGCGCGGCGCTCGTTCCAGTTCTCCAAGCGCTGACGCGTCGAGCGCCGGCGCCTCGCGGCGGCTGCGCCGCCGCGCTCGGAGGTTATGCGATGGCGTGGCGGATTGCCCGTTCGGCCATCGCGGCCTGCGCGGTTCTCTCCGGTCTCATGCCCGCGGCCGCGCAGTCGGTCGAGGAGTTCTACGCCGGCAGGACCGTCACTCTCATCATCAGCTTCGGCGCGGGCGGCCTCAACGATATCGCGGGCCGGCTGGTCGCTCAGCATCTTCCCCGTTTCATTCCAGGCCATCCCCGCATCATCGTGCAGAACATGCCGGGCGCGGGCGGCCTGGTCGCGGCCAATCATCTTTACAATGCGGCGCCGCAGGACGGCTCCGTGCTGGTGCAACTCGACCGCAGCGTCGCGCAGAGCGGCATTCGCGGCGCCGCCAACGTCAAGTTCGATCCGCTGAAATTCACCTGGCTCGGCAGCCTCTCGAACTACGACAACGAGGCCTATCTGCTGTGGGTCAACGTCTCGCATCCCGCCAGGACGGTCGCCGACATCAACAGGCTCGCCACGCCGACGCGGCTCGGCGCGGTCAGCGGGGAACCAACATGCTGATGTCGCTCACCGCCAAGGAAACGCTGGGGCTCAACGTCAAGGTCATTCGCGGTTACGTGAGCGGTCCCGCCGTCTGGCTCCGCGATGGATCGCGCCGAGGTCGACGGGCAGACGATCGGGTTTCACCTCGGTCATGGCGGAGCACCCGGAGAAGTGGGAGAACAAGGAAATTCGGCCACTGCTGCAATTCGGCCGTGCCACGCGGCTGTCGCTGTTTTCCGAACTGCCGACGGCGCGGGAACTCGCCCCGACGCCGGAAGCCCGCGCGCTCGTCGAATTCGCCGAACTGCCGTTCCTGACCTCGCTGCCCTATGTCGCGCCGCCGAACCTGCCCGCCGATCGCGCCCGCGCCCTGCAGACGGCGTTCATCAAGATGAGCCGGGACGAGGCCTTTATCGCCGATGCCAACAAGCGCAGAGTGGAGCTGAGCCCGAGCGACGGCGACCAGATCATGGCCGTTCTCCGGCGCTCGGCTGCGATGCCGAAAAAGGTGATCGAGCAGTTCAATGCGATCCTCGAGGCGCAGAACTGAGCCTGGGCCGTCATCGTGTCCCGTCTGTCCCTGACCTTCGCCTGCTGCCGCTATGATCGGATGGAAGCCATCCGCGAGGGCGCGGTTGCCATCGAGGGGATCGACCTCAATTGCATAACGCTGCGGTCGGGCCGCGAGGTTTTCGACCGCATGGTGGGCGGGCAGGAATTCGACGTCGCGGAGCTTTCGGCGTCCGAATTCATCAGCCTGACGGGCCGGGGCGATTGTCCGTTCGTTGCGCTGCCGGTTTTCCCTCGCGCGTCTTCCGCCACGGCTACATCTTCGTCAACACGCGTCGCGGCATCCGCGTGCCCAAGGATCTCGAGGGCAGGCGCGTCGGGCTTCCGCTCTACACCCAGACCGCGGCGATCTGGGCGCGCGGACATCTGGCGCATCAATTCGATGTGGATCTCGACAGCATCCGATGGGTGCAGGGCGCGGTGGAGAAAACCGGCACGCACGGCAGGCCGCACGCGCCGCCGCTGCTGCGGCCGGTCAGGATCGAGCAGAATGCCGGCGCCGAGCCGCTCGGCGCGCTGCTGGCGCGCGGGGCGATCGACGCGCTGATCGGGTCGCGCAAGCCGGACGAGTTCGGGCGCCATCCCGACGTCGCCCGGCTGTTTCCGGATTATCGCGCCTTGGAACGCCGGCTCTACCAGGAGACCGGGATCTTTCCGATCATGCATCTCGTCGCCATCCGCCGCGACCTCTACGAGCGGCAGCGCTGGATCGCGCAGAGCCTCTACAACGCTTTCGTCAGATCGAAACGCCGCGCGCGCACCCGCATGCGTTACGCCGGCTCGCTCAGCACCATGCTGCCGTGGCTGATCGACGATGTGGAGGAGATCGATGACGTCTTCGGCGGGGATGCTTTCCCTTACGGGCTCGAAGCCAATCGGGCGACCCTGCAGGCGCTGGTCGCGTACATGGTCGAACAGCACTTCATCGCCCGGGCGATCCCGATCGAGGATCTGTTCGTCCCGCTCGCCGGCGCAGTCGCGACGTGATCGGTTCGGGCGCATCCGCGCCGACGCTCAAAAGTCGGGGCTTTGAACCTTTTTGTGCTATGCGAATTGCCCGCTTGTGGCGGGATGTGCCTGCGTCAGACCGGGAAGCCCATGGCCAAAAGGTCCGTTGAAGCGCCTGCTCCCCGGCCCGCCGGGGAGAAGCCAGCGATGCGTCGCGCTTCCAGCTCCTGGTCCAGGGCATCGTCGACTACGCCATCTACATGGTATCCCCGGAGGGCGTCGTCACCAGCTGGAATGCCGGCGCCCAGAGGATGAAGGGCTATCAGCCGGACGAAATCATCGGCCAGCACTTTTCGCGCTTTTTCACCCCGGAGGACAGGAACGCCGGGCTGCCGCAGCGGGCACTGGCGATTGCGCGGCAGGTCGGACGCTTTGAGTCCGAAGGTTGGCGGGTCCGCAAGGACGGCAGCAGGCTTTGGGTCAGCGCCGTTCTTGATGCCATCCATGACGAGGACGGCACTTTTATCGGCTTTGCCAAGATCACCAGGGACCTCACGGAGCGACAGGCGGCGCACCAGGCCCTGGTCGATAGCGAGCGCCGTTTCCGCATGCTGGTTCAGGGTGTGGTCGATTACGCCATCTACCTGCTCGATCCCAGCGGTATCGTAACGAACTGGAATGCCGGCGCCGAGCGCATCAAGGGTTACACCGCCGGGGACATCGTCGGCCGCCATTTCAGCCTGTTCTACACCTCCGAGGACGCGCCGCCGGCATGCCGGCGAAATCGCTGGCGACCGCAACGCGAGAAGGAAAGTACGAGGCGGAGGGTTGGCGCGTCCGCAAGGATGGCACCCGCTTCTTCGCTTCGGTGGTCATCGATGCGATCCGGGGAGATCAGGGTGAAATTCTCGGATTTGCAAAGGTCACCCGCGACATCACCGAGCGGCGCAAGTCGGAGGAGGCTTTGCGCGAAAGCGAGCGGCACTTCCGCCTGCTCGTCGGTGGCGTGACCGACTATGCCCTCTACATGCTGGATCCCAATGGGATCGTCACCAGCTGGAATGTCGGAGCGATGCGCATCAAGGGCTATTCGGCCGAGGAAATCATCGGACAGCATTTCTCCAGGTTCTATTTCGAGGGCGACCGGGCCGCCGGCGTGCCGGCGCGCGCGTTGGCGACAGCGGGGCAAACCGGACGTTATGAAGCGGAAGGCTGGCGCGTGCGCAAAGGACGGCTCGTTCTTTTGGGCGAGCGTGGTGATCGACGCCATCCATGATGAGCAAGGCGTCTTGATCGGGTTCGCCAAGATCACGCGTGACATCACCGAACGCCGCGAAGCGCAGGCCAATCTTGAGAGGGTGCAGAGCCAGCTCGCCGAAGCCCAGAAGATGGATGCGCTCGGCCAATTGACCGGCGGCGTCGCGCACGACTTCAACAACCTGTTGATGATCGTGAGCGGACATATCCAGCTGCTGAAAAAGCAGGTTGCCGGCGATGCAAAATCCACTCGGGCGGCGGAGGCCATCGAGCTCGCCGCGCAGCGCGGCGCGTCGCTCACACGACAGTTGCTGACATTCTCGCGCCGCCAGCGGGTCAATCCGTCCGCCATCGCCCTGTCCGAGCAGATCGAGTCGTTCCGGGAAGTGCTGGCGAGCGGCGTCGGCGGGGGCGAGCGGCTAGGGGTTCACATTCCTGCCGCGACCTGGCCGGTGAAAGTCGATGTGAGCGAGTTTGAAATTGCGCTGGTCAACCTGGTCGTCAACGCCCGCGACGCCATGCCGGAAGGCGGCATGGTCACCATTACTAGCGACAACCTCGTGCTCGATCCTGCCCCCGGCGAAACAGGGGTGTCGAGAGAGGTTGTGGCGCTGACGGTCGCCGACGCGGGGTCGGCATCCCGGAAGATGTGATTGCCGAGGATTTTCGAACCGTTCTTTACCACCAAGCCGGTCGGCAAAGGCACCGGCCTCGGCCTCTCGCAAGTGTACGGGTTCGCCCGCCAGGCGCGGTGGCAGCGTCAAGGTAGAAAGCGTCGTCGGCAAAGGCACGCGCGTAACGATGTATCTGCCGCGGGCGGCGACGGCGCCGGCGAACGCCGAGGTTCAGGAACGATCGAGGCGTTATACCGGCGCCTGCGCAATCCTGCTGGTCGAGGACAATCCGGAGGTCGCAGACGCGAGCATGGGACTTCTTGAACAGCTCGGATGCGAGGTGCGCTGCGTTGCCGATGCCGAGGCCGCGCTCCAGGCGCTCGAACGGGACACCACCATTGACTTGGTGCTCAGCGACATCGTGATGCCCGGTCGCATGGACGGGCTGGCGCTGGCGCGCGCCGTCAGGAGAAGTATCCGGGCCTGCCGGTGCTGCTCGCCACCGGCTACAGCGAAGCTGCGCAGGGCGTGGACGCTGAATTCCCGATCCTTCGCAAGCCGTACCAGATGGGTGAGCTGAGCAAGGCGGTCGCCACGCTGATGAGCGAGAGATCGGAACGGCACGACGCGAAGCTCGTGCGGTTCAGCCCGGGGCGGCGCGGCGGTGCGTCAAGCTCCGGCACCCCCGAGGCATGATTTCGTATGCTTCGGCGGCGCGCTCGGAACGTAGCAGCTTCTCGCGGATTGCGCCGGGCCAGCCCGGTTCGGGGTCGGACGGACGTCAGGCGGCAATTTAAGGTTAACAGTTCTTCTCTACTTGATTTCGCGCATAAGAGTTATGAGCGCCGCGTGCTGGCACTGTCCCGGTTCGAAGTGTAATCTTGTGATTTGGAAGTGTAACCTTGTGATGACGCGAGGCTGCGGAGGTCCGACATGACCCGCCCAAGATATTCAGCTTTTGGGCTGGACGCTGTAATCTCAATCGCGTGGACTTTGGCTGCGGCTCCCAGGAAGGCCAGAGTGTTTTTGCCGTAGAGGGTGCAGGGCCGCAACGACACGACCGGGGTGTCGGAGGGGGCTTCTCGGCGGCCAATTCCCTAGTAACCGCGGCGAGCGGGTTTGCGATTAGAATAGTCGAGGCCAGAGTACGGCGTCCGGACCGATGTTGGATATTGGTGATTGGCTCGAAAAGCTCGGTCTGTCCGAGCACACTCAGTGCTTTTCCGAGCACATGATCGATGTCTCGGTCCTCCGCTATCTGACCGATCAGGACCTCGAGAACATCGGCATCCCACTCGGGCATCGGCGAAAAATACTGGCGGCCATCAGCTCGGCGCCGGATCCCCAGGACACCGCCGAGCGCCGCCAGGTCACGGTGATGTTCTTCGGACCTGGTCGGTTCGACGGCACTCTCCGCTCGCATGGATCCGGAGGACCTGCGCGAGATCATCTCTGCCTATCAGAAATGCGTTGCCGAGACCGTGCAACGCTTCGGCGGGTTCGTGGCGAGATACATGGGCGATGGTGTCCTCGTGTATTTTGGTTATCCCCGGGCTCATGAGGACGACGCCGAGCGCGCGGTACGAGCGGGCCTCGAGCTGATCAGCGCGGCGACCGCGCTCGAGTCACGCGCTCCCCTGCAGACCCGTGTTGGCATCGCGACCGGACTGGTCGTCGTCGGCGACCTTATCGGCTCGGGGGACGCGCAGGAGCGCAGCATTGTTGGCGAGACGCCGAACCTCGCGGCACGTCATGCAGGGCATCGCCGAGCCGAACACGGTTGTCATGTGCCGAAAGCACGCGCAAACTCCTCGGCAATCTGTTCGAGCTGAAGGACCTCGGGCCCAAGGACCTCAAGGGTATCGCCGGGCCGGTGCGGGCCTGGGCGGCGCTTGCGGGCGAGTTCGGTGGCAAGCCGCTTCGAGGCGCTGCACGCGACCGGCCTGACCGCCCTCGTCGGGCGGGAAGAAGAACTCGAATTGCTCCTGCGGCGCTGGTCAAGGGCAAAGACGGGTGAAGGCCAGGTGGTGTTGCTCTCCGGCGAGGCCGGCATCGGCAAATCGCGGCTCACGGCGCGCTTCTGGAAAAGCCTCGCCAGCGAGCCGCATACGCGCTTGCGCTATTTCTGCTCGCCGCAGCACACCGACAGCGCGTTTTATCCGATCATCGGCCAGATGGAGCGCGCCGCCGGACTGGTCGCACGACGACACCCCGCAAGCGAAGCTCGACAAGCTCGATGCGATGCTGGCGCGGACCTCGACCTCGGATTGAGGATGCGGCGCTCTTTGCCGAGATGCTGTCGCTGCCGAACGATGGACGCTATCCCGCGCTCGAGCTGACCCCGGAGCAGCGCCGGCAACGAACGCTGGACGCGCTCATGTTCGCAACTGCAGGCGCCTGACACGCCTCAGTCCGGTGCTGATGATCTTCGAGGATGCGCATTGGACCGATCCCACGAGCCTGGAAGCGTTCGGCTCGGGTCGGTGGACCGGATCGCGACCCTTCGCGTGCTGCTGATCGTGACGTTCCGGCCGGAATTCGATGCCGCCCTGGATCGGACGAGCCTCATGTGACTGCGCTCACCATCAATCGGCTGGCGCAGCGCGAAGTCAGCGCCATGATCGACCGCCTCGTCGGCAACAAGGCGCTGCCGGCGAGCATCCGGCAGGATATCATCGAGCGCACCGACGGCATTCCCCTGTTCGTCGAGGAGATGACGAAGGCGGTGCTGGAAGCGGAGAGCGAGGGCGCGGCCGGGCAGCGCGGCTGCGGCGGTTCCGTCTCCGGCCCTGGCGGTCCCGGCAAGCTTGCATGCGTCGCTGATGGCGCGGCTCGACCGGCTCGGCGCCGCCAAGGAGGTGGCGCAGATCGGTGCAGCGATCGGGCGCGAGTTTTCCCATGCCCTGCTGGCTGCGGTGGTGCGCAAGCCCGAGGCCGAGCTGCGATCGGCGCTCGACCGTCTCATTGCGGCCGGTTTGCTGTTCCGGCAGGGCGTGCCGCCGCATGCGACCTACCTGTTCAAGCATGCCCTGGTGCAGGACGCGGCCTATGGCACGCTGCTGCGCCAGCCGCGACGCGCGCTTCACGCCCGCATCGCCGAAACTCTCGAAAGCCAATTCGCGGACATTGCCGAGCGTCAGCCGGAGCTGCTGGCGCGCCACTTCACGGAAGCCGGCCTTGTTGACCGCGCCATCGATTACTGGCTCAAGGCCGGTAATCTTGCGCTGAGCCGCTCGGCGAACGCTGAGGCCGTCAAGCACCTTGGACAGGGGATCGAGCTGACGCAATCCAAAGCCCCGTCGGCCGAGCGCGTCCGCAAAGAACTCGATTTTTACCTGGCCCTTGGGCCGGCGACGGCGGCAACCGAGGGCTATGCGGCGCCGGAAACCCTGAGACGTGTTTCTCGCACGCCCGTGACCTGCTGGGCGATGGGGGCACCCTGACGGAACAGATGACGGTGCTCTGGGGTGTCTATCTGGCTCACTCCATGCGGGCGGAGAATATCGCCGCGCGCGAAGTAGCACACCGGTGCCTGGCGCTAGCCGCAGAGCATGAGCACCCCGGGATGTTAGCGCTAGCCAACCGGTTCATGGGCCAAACACTCTGGAGCGTGGGTGCTTTCGTTGACGCGCGCTGCTCACCTGGAGCGGACCCTCGAGCTCTGCGCCGCCAACCAGGAGACGATCAGATCCTATAGACAGTTCGGCGCAAACGATCGAGGTTACCGCGTTGTCAGCACTTTCCAGGAGCTCTCTGGATCCTCGGCTACCCGGAGCAAGCCGCTGCCGCAGCGGGACAAGCCCTGGCTCGTGCACGAAGTATGGGACTCGCGTTTACGACCGCCTTTGCCTTGGACGGTGAGGCGCTTCTCGGAGCTTTGGGGGCTGATCCAAAACGGGCCGCAGTTCACGCTGATGAAGCGATGGCCCACAGCATCGAGCATAGCCTCGCGGATTATGAGCAGAGGGCACGTTTCATTCAGGGCGCCTTGCTGGCCCAAAGCGGCGATCCCCAACACGGGATCGAACTTATGCAGAGCGCTATTGCAGCGACCGAGCGCATCACTAAGCGTGAACCGTCGCACGCTTTATCTGGGCCATTCTGCCGCTGCCCACGCGAGCCTCGGCCAGCCTGAGGTTGGCCTCGATTTGCTAGACGAGGCAATTCAAACAGCAGAAACAACAGACGAGAGGTTTTTTGAAGCTGAACTGCATCGCCTGCGGGGCAAGATGCTCTTAACACTGGGTAGGAGTGGTGAGGCGGAGGCTGAACTGCGGCGGGCGTTGACGATTGCACAGCAACAGCAGGCCCGTTGGTGGGAGCTGCGCGCCGCCACCAGCCTCGCCAAGCATTGGCACGACGCGGGCAAACACCTGGAGGCCTATTCGCTCCTGCGAACCGGTTTACAGCTGGTTCGTCGAGGGTTTCGACACAACATATTTGAAAGATGCCAAAGCGCTCCTGGACGAGCTGAGAGATCTGTCAGCGCCTCAAACGCAAGAAAGCTAGCACCACTCCCAGCCGAGGACTTCGAGACAGGTCAGGTCAAACGTTGGTTTGGCCGTCGTCTCATCCTCAACTTACCCGCAGCGCTGCTTACGATGAGAGAACGGCAGCAGATCGTGGGCCGTCGAGCAGCCGATAGACCGAGGCCTCCGACCGGTTGAAATCGCTCAACGATCCGACCAGCCGGCCGAGCGACGTCTCCGGGTTCGCGGCCGCTTTGGCCAAGATCGTTGTGTAATCCGCGATCCAATGCTGGAGAGCGTCGGGTTCGAACAGATCGTTCTTATAGCTGCACGAGCCGGTCACGCCCGATGGCGTCTCCTTCGAGCACCACCGAAAGCCAAAGAGCGATCGATCGGCAGGACCCGCTGCCCGCCCGGGTAAGCGAACGATCGAACCGTCACATCGGGCAGCTTGAGCGGCCGAAACGCGTTCTGGAGGATGAAAGACGCCTGGATGAGCGATGCCGGATCCAGGCCGTCTTCTTCCGCGAGTCGGGCGGCGAGGATATCGAAGGGGAGTTCCTGCCTGGCGTAGGCTTCCAAGACCGAGTCGCGCACGCAACTCGAGCGCATCCTGAAACGACAGATCCGCAGCGATCCGTGTGCGGATGAGCGTGGTGATTCACCAAGGGGCCGATCACGCGCTCGGTGCTCGGAAGAGAACGGTTGGCCATCGCGGTGGCGACGCAAACGTCACTGCGTCCGCTCCGGGCCATCAGCAAAATCTTGAAGCCTGCCAGCAACGTCATGAACAACGTTACCCCTCGGCGATGGCTCAACGAGCGCAGGCGCGCGACCAGATCCTTCGACATACGAACTGGTTCGTGCGTAACGTCGCGAGCACAGCAGGGCGCTTTCGAAGGTCGCCCGTCGTGGGGAATACGGGTGAGGCATCTCGCAGGTGACGCTTCCAATAGGCGAACTGCTGGACTCGCTGCCCTCGCTGGTGGACCACCGACGCTGCCAGCGAGCGAAGTCGGAGAACTGAAGCGCCGGAGCGGGCAGCTGCGCTTGGCCGACCGGCCGTCAGAGGCTGCAGTAGAGTTCCGAGACTTCCTCCATCAGGATCGCCGATCGACCAGCCGTCGACGATGATATGGTGCAGGATCAGAAGCAAGACGTGGTCGTCGGCGCCGAGCCGCAACAGGCGCATCCGGAACAGCGGCGCACGGCTCACGTCGATGGGCGTCCAGGCTTCTTGCTCGGCCTCGCAGCTGCGCCTTCTTGAGCAGAAGCGCCTTCGCGCGGATCGTTTCCGGTAGGCGTCCAGCGTGCAAGGTCTTGCACGACGAGAGCATGAATCAAACTCGAAAGCCGGTGCGATGAGAGCGACGGGCACGCTCGTCGGCCCAGGCAAATCCCATGCGCAAGCGAGTCGTGCCGGCGCACGACCTCGGCCAGGCTCCGCTGGAGCGCGGGGACGTTCAGCGGCCCCTGCAGCCGATAGGCGAAGGGTAGGTTGAACTGGGGCAGTCCGGGCAAGTTCCCGCTCGATCCTCAGCATGTGCTCCTGCACGAATGGACACCGGCTGGGGGCCATCTCTTTCGCCGCGCGCGATCTCGAGCGCCGGCTCGTTGACTGCGTCTCGCGTGCCTCGTCTGATCCGCCGGGCCAGAGCCGCGACCGTCGGCGCTTCGAAAAGGGCCCTGAGCGGCAACGACACTCCGAAGGCATTCGGCGACCCGGGCAAGCGCCCGCCCCGCCAGTAGCGAATGACCGCCCAAGTCGAAGAAATTGTCGAAGACGCCGATTTTCTCGGCCGCGAGTAGGTCCGCCCAAATGTCTGGCCAGGACTTCCTCGGTGGTATCGCGTGGCGCCACGAATTCGCTGCCCGCGACCTTGAGATCCTGGCGGATCGCTGCCAGCGCGGGACGATCGACCTTGCCATGAGCCGTCAGCGGCATGCGGTCCAGAAAGACGAAGCCCGCGGGGATCATGTATTCCGGAAGCCTGCGTCTTGAGGAAATCGCGAAGCTCGTTGACCTTCGGCTCCCGGCGGCTCGCAGCGACAATATGCGCGATCAGCCGCGCCTCGCCAACGACGTCATCCCGCGCCAGCACGACGGCGGCTTGGACGTCTGGGTGCTCCACGAGGACGTGTTCGATCTCCTCGAGCTCGATCCTGTGGCCGCGGATCTTCACCTGATGGTCGACGCGCCCGACAAACTCCAAGATTTCCGTCAGCGCGCCAGCGAGCCAGGTCTCCGGTCCGGTACAGCGCGCGCTCCGCGACGCTGCGTGAACGGGTCGCGGAGAAGCTTCGCCGGGTCTGGTCCGGGATCGTTGAGGTAGCCGCGACCCACGCCGGTGCCTCCGACGCATAGCTCTCCCGCGACCCCGATCGGCGACGGCTGCATGTGAGCGTCCAGCACATAGAGGCGTGTGTTGGCAATGGCGCGGCCGATCGGCACGGTGGCGAGCGAGCGCAGGCGGCGGCGTCGCAAGGCGATGCGTCGCTACGGTGTCGGAGCACTCCGCTGGGCCATAGGCGTTGATCAGTGGCACGCCGGGAAAGTGCCGAAGCCAACTACGGCAGAGATCGGGAGCGAGGGCTTCCCCGATGCAAATCAGCCAGCGAAGTCCACTCAGCGCGCAAGCGATGGACTCGTCGGGCATCCGATCGAGGATCGCGCGCAACAGCGCCGGCACGATTTGCAGCACTGTCACCCCCTCGCGCCTTATACTCCTGCGTCAGCTGCGCCGGGTCCCGGACCTCCTCGTCGGCACAGATGTGGACGCGCCCTCCGACCATCAGGGGCCGTGAGGAACTGCCAGACCGAGATGTCGAAAGCTCTGCGGCGCTGTCTGCGCGATCACGTCCGAGGCCGACAACTGGAGGTCAGAAATCTTGGAAAGGAGGTGATTGAGCAGGCCCCGCTGCTCGATCATGGCGCCTTTCGGGACGCCCGTGGAGCCCGACGTGTAGATCACGTAGGCCAAGCTTGACGGTCGCCGGCCGACCCGGCGGGGCGTGGTTCCCGCGGCGTCGCCCGAGTTAGTCTCGCCGAGACTCAGGACTTGCGGGCGCCCTCGGGCCGGCATCCCGGACAGCGCCTTGCCGAGCACCGCTGGCGCAGCCTGCCCGGCCAGCACACAGCGGTGTGCGGCTGTGCTGAATGATCTGCGCCAGCCTGGCGGCGGGAATCGTTGGGTCCAGGGGAAGAAACGCTCCGCCGGCCTGCTGCACTGCGATCATCGCGGCCAGGAAGTCGACGCCGCGCTCGGCGAGCAAGATGACCACGACGTCGGGGCCGACGCCCTCCATCGGCGAGCCGGTCGGCGATGGCCGAGCCTCGACGCGCGAGCTCGCGGTAGCTGAGCCGAACCCGCCCGGCGGACACCGCCGATGGCGTCCGGCGTGCGCTCTGCCTGCCTGGCGAACCGCTCGGAAAAAGTGCCGAGACGGCGAAATCTGGTCTCGGTGTCGTTCCAATCGATGAGCATCCGCCTGCGTTCGCCTGCCGGCAGCAGGGGCAGCCGAGAGATCCGCTGCTCTGGGATTAGCGACGATTGCCTCCAGCAGCGTCTGCAAATGCGCCGCCATTCGCGCCATCGTAGCAGCCTCAAAGAGATCGGTGCTGTACTCGAGCCAGCCACGCCAGACGCTCGTCCGCGTCGATGAGCTCGAGCAGCAGGTCGAACCGCGCGATGCCGGGGTCCACGTCCACAAAGTGCGCGGACAGTCCCGGGAAGTGCCGGGGCTGCGGCGACGGATTTTGCAGAATGAACATCACCTGAAACAAAGTGTTCCGATCCATGCTGCGCGACACCTGAGAGGCCCTGCAGGATCTCCTCGATCGGCAGGTCCTGGTTTCGGTAGGCGTCGAGTGTCACCTGCCGTACGCGCCGCAGGACCTCGCTGAAGCTTTGGATCGCCCGACAGGTCGGTCCGCAGGACGATCGTATTTGCGAACATCCCTATGAGGCCGCTCGATCTGGATCTGGTTGCGGTTGGCGATCACCGATCCGACCGCGACGTCGTCGTGCTGCGTGTACCGGTACAGAAGGCACTGAAACGCCGCGAGCAGCGTCATGAACACGGTGACGCGGTGAGTCTCGGCTCAGCGACTTGATGGCGCGGGACAAGGCCCGCGAGAACTGCAATCGATGCCGTGGCGCCGCGCCCGGTCCACATTTCGGGTCGCGGCCGGTCCGTTCGCAGCGGTAGCTCAGTCAGCCCTTCGAGCTGCGCACGCCAGTAGCTCAGCTGCTCCTCGGCGGCCCGCGTTCGTAGCCACGCCGCGCTGCCACTCGGCGAAATGCCGGTACTGGATGGCAAGCTCAGGGAGTCCGGCTGGCGGTCCCATTCAACCTGGCCCCATAGAGCGCGCTCGAGCTCTTCCCAGAACAGCCGTTGCGACCAGCCGTCGGTGACAAGGTGATGAAGCTTGATCACCAGCGCATGGTCGTCTTCGTCCAGCCGCAGCAGCTGGGCTCGCAGCGGCGGCTCTGTTTCGATATCGAAAGGATTGGCGCAGCGATTCCAGTGCCTGCCGTTCGGATCGCCGCTGCTCTTCTGCTCTTGGCACATGGTCGGAGGTCACGGCGTTCGAGCTGCGGCCGAGCTGCTACTCACCGGTTTGCACCGGCTTCGCCCATGCGTTCGAGGAAAATCGATCTCAGCACCTCGTGGCGCTCGCAGATCGTCGCGATGCTCGCCTCCAAGGCGTCAGAGATCGAGCCGCCCGGACAGACGGGCCACATCGACGACGTGGTAGTTGTGCCCGGTCGGATCGAGCTCTGCTCAGGACATAGATTCTTTGTTGCTGGAACGACAGGCGGACGTTGCGGCATCCGCCGGCCTGTATCGCGAAAGCTCAGTGACGCGGCCGCGGGCATCTTCTTTCGATGACTCGATGCGAGCCGCGAGACGCCGCGACGGTCGGCGCATCGAAGATATCCTTGAACGAGAAATCGACGCCAAAGCGTTCCCGCAGACGCGAAAGCATCTGCGTCACCGTAAGAGAATCCGCGCCCGAGCGCGAAGACGTCCTGGTCAACCCCGATCTGATTCAGCTCCAGCAGTTCCGTCCAGGTTTCGGCCAGTTGCCGCTCCAATTCCGAGCGGGGCGGAGCCATCTTGCCGCCGCGTTCGACGCGCGCGCTTGGCGCGGTCATTGAAAGGCGGCTGCCAGTTCGCCGCGCTTGATCTTTCCGCTCGGGCCCTTCGGGATCTCCGGCACAATCCGGATCAGGCCAGGGACCTTGAACCCGGCCAGGCGTTCGCGGGCGAAGGCTCGGAGCTCTGTGCGCTGACCTTGGAGCCCGGACGCAATACGACCGCGGCGGCGACGTCCTCGCCAAGTCGCCTATGGGGGATGGAGAAAGCGACGGCTTCGACCACGTCCGGATGGCTCAGCAATGCCTCCTCGACGTCGCGCGGGCGCGACCTTCTGACCTCCCGGTTGATGATCGTCTTTGATCCGGCCAACGATGAAGAGATATCCGTCGCGATCCAGGTATCCGAGGTCGCCGGTTCGAAACCAGCCGTCCCGAAACGCGGCTTCGTTGGCCGCGGCATCGTTGTCGTATCCCCTGGTGATGGTAGGGCCCCGCAGCGCGATCTCTCCGCGTTCGCCGGCTGGCAGCCGTCGGCCCTTCGTCGTCCATGATCGCGATCTCGGCACCGGCGGACTTGCCAACCGAACCAGGCTTGCGTCGTTCCAGCGGGTTCGCGGCAATCTGGGAAGCGGCTTCCGTCATGCCGTAGGTATCGATCACCGGGACGCCGAACAGCGCTTCCAGTCCGCCGAGCACGTCGGGCGGCAGCGACGAAGAGGCCGAGCGGATGAGACGCAACGAGTGCTGCTGGATGTCGTGTTTGATGGCGACTCGCCGCCGACAACAACGCCCGATGGATTGTCGGAACCGCCGTGTACCAGGTCGGCCGGAAACTCCGTCAGCCAACCGAAGAAGGCGCGCGGCATCGAAGCCGTGGCGTGCAAACCACACTCCTGATCCGGCAGCCAACGCAGCCAGCAGCCCGAGAACAGGCCATGCGCATGGAACAGAGGCAGGACATTCAGCAATCGGTCCTGCGATCCAGCGCCAACGCCGCGCCCACGTTATGGGCCGACAGACAGACGCTCGCCTGCGTCAGCGGGACCATCTTCGGCCGCGACGTGGTGCCCGAGGTCAACAAGATAAACGGCGTGGTCGGCGCCGCCGGCTGCTAACCCGCTCCTGACGGCGCCGCGACGGTACCGAACCGACAAGGCTGAACGCGCCAGCCTCGTCGGGTCGCGGCGACAGATCGATGACCGGTATGCCGAGAGTATGCGCGGCACCTCGGCTTGCCGTATCCATGTCCGCACGCGTCAACAGAGCAGCTACCCGCAAATCGCGCGAGGTAGCGATGCCATTCGTCAGCGGTGAAGCCCGGGTTGAGCGGCACGCAGACCGCACCAGCTGCGACCGCGATGATCGCCAGCGCAGTTTCTGGTCCGTCCGGCAACACGACCGCCACGCGATCACTTCGACCTACACCGAGGCTTCGCAGCGCGCGAACCGTATCGTTCGCCCGGACCCAGAGCGCGCCATATGTCACTGGAGTGACGGTTGAGTGCCAGGATGGCAGCGCGGTCGGGCGCTGTTCGCCCGTAATAAGCAAGAAGATCCTCGAGGCACGGAAAGACGCGGCTACCCGGCCTTGTCGCCCCTCCGCCGGTGCTCAATGGTAGACAGTGGTTCGGGCTGAACGGCATGGACTGTCACTTTCGCACGTGGACGCCGTTTCACCGGCCCGCTGGAACTGCGCTTGGCCCGCAGGGACACGTGATCACGCTGCGCCCGGATGCGCTTTGGAGGGTGCTGGCAGATTTATCATTTGCTCCTGGCGGCGCGGCTTCACCCTCGAACGCCTTGGCGAGCCCGGCCTGGTCGAGATGATCGGCCAGCTTCCAGTCGCTGAGTTCTTCGGCGCCGAGGCGGTCAAGCCATGTAAACGCGCTTTCGAGAGTTTCCAATTCGGGCACCTCATAGGCAAGAAGGTCCCGATAATATGCGGCGGCATCCTCCCGGAAGAGATCTCGCACCAAGCCGTTGACCAGCCGAGGCACGCCATACCTCAATCCGGTGATTGCAGCGCCCGTGAGCCCGGAGACTCGGCATCGCTCCGTACGTGAAGTTGTGCAGCCGGCCGAGGAATGGAGCGGTTCCGGGCTCGCGTTCCATAAACTCGAATGCCGTGCCGAGGTAGGGATATCTCGCCAGCAGATCGCTCTCCTCACCAAGCGGAGGCGTGAACCGGTCGCGCCAGAGCGCGATTTGGTGAACGATCGGGGCAAGTTCGGAACGGGCCGAAAGGTCCGTCATCGGCACCCGTAGCAAAGATGATGAAATCGAACGTGAAGGTGCCCGCTTTGGTTTCAACTATCGCGGCGTCTCCTTCGTCGCTGGACCGAGTGCCATGCGCAATCGGCGTGCCACACGAAATTTTCGAACCTGCGACAGCGCCAAAAGGCAGTCTTGAGGTGGAGGTTGCGGGAACTGCTCCAGAATGTGGCGCATGAATCGCCAGCGATCCAGGTCGGTCAGTTCTCGGAAGTGACCGAGCATGCCCGCGAAGTGCGTCCAGACGAAGTGGATTGACCTGGGAATATCTGCGCGGCGGAAGCAGAGGTCGACGCTTGCGGCGCCGGCTTCGAGCGCCGCGGCCGCATTGTCGAAAGCAGAGGCGCCGACGCCGAGAACGCCAACGCGCTTTCCCGCAAGCCGGTCGAAATCTATGTCGTCAGTCGAATGGGCATAACGCTTCCGGTTGGGAGAGTCGGCGACGAGGGCCTGAGCAGTGCCCGCCAGCCTCCACTGCCTTCAATACCCGGTTGCGAGGACGATCTTTCGCGCATGCACGCGTTCGATGCGGCCCTTCCTGACGCAGATGAGCGAGGAGGAGGTCGCCGGCGGGCTCGATCGATGTTACTTCGATCTCGTTTTCGACCGGCAGTTCGAGAACGTCGCGGTACCAATCGAGATAGTCTCGCCATACCTCTGGGGTAAAGCTTCTGAATGCGCTCCCATGCTCGGCGGCCGAATCTCGCCTCGTACCAGGCACGGGGTGTGAGGCTCGGGATGCCGAGGTCGATGCCCGCTCACCTCCTTGGTGGTCCGCAGCGCCTGCATGCGGGCAAATCGGCGCCAAGGCCCTTCTAGCCCGCGTGGATTACGATCTACGATCCTGATATTGGTTATCCGCTCGAGCTTCAGGCCGAACGCGGTCGCAAGTCCGCCCTGGCCGCCGCCAACGATCAGCACATCAAGGACCCGGGCGCCGTCGCGATGGCGCGGGACGGTCCATTCTCGCGAGGGATAGCTCAAATACGTCAGCTCGCGCCGCACCCGATCCGACAACCGGGCAACGCTCATGATGCGCGTCTCCTGGTAACTACATTGCGAGATCGGGCCTGCCCGATCATCTATCGCGGTGGTTAGAGGGTGACATCATTGATCATCAACCAGCAGCGCCATCAGGCTAGCCCATGCGCCCGACATTGCGAAAGCGGAGAGATGCGTGGGACCTCCTGCTGGAGTGGATCTCCGCCATACCTGCGGTCAAATCGCGGGAGAGGTACAGTCGGATTCTGCGCCGGAACACCCCGCCGTCCGCCGCCGCCTTCACTCCGGTTTGATGTTGGCCGTGCGGATGACCTTGCCCCACTTTTCCGTTTCTTCGGAGATGAGCTTTCCGAAAGTCGGCGGGCGTGCCCCAAGGACCACTCCGCTCAGCTCGGCAAAGCGAGCCTTGATCTTGGGATCGGCAAGAGCAGCGTTGATCTCCTTGTTGAGCGTCTCGATGATCTCGGCGGGCGTGTTCTTGGGTGCAGCAATGCCGATTCCATGCGCTCGACTCAAAGCCCGGCAGCGTTTCTCGCCAAGGCCGGAACATCCGGCAAGGCCTCGGAGCGCATCGTCGTGGTCACCGCAAGCGGACGCAGCTTGCCGGACCTGATGTGCTCGATCGATGCCGGCAAGTTGTCGAACGGCAAGCTTGTACTTGACCGCTCAGCAGGTCGATGAGCATGGGCGCGGACCCGCGATAGGGCACGTGCTGCATTTCGATCCCGGCCATCATCTTGAACAGTTCGCCGGTCAGATGACTGCTGGTGCCGGTGCCAAACGATGCCATGTTGATCCTTCCCGAATTGGCCTTGGCGTAAATCGATCAGTTCGGGAACCGTCTTGACCGGGACCGCCGGATGCACCTCCAGGACGAATGGAGATCTGATGACGCCCGCCATCGGGCACAATGTCGCGGAGAAAGTTGTAGTTGATTCTGGTCGTAGAGCGTTGCGTTGATCGCATTAGAGGCCGTGGCCATGAGCAGCGTGTAGCCATCGGCAACGGCGCTGGCGACTGCTTCCGTGGCCATATGGGTGCCGGCACCAGGCCTGTTCTCGACAATGAATGGCTGGCCCAGTCGCTCTGAAAGCCACTGGGCGATCAAGCGCGCGCCAATGTCCGTCGTCCCACCAGCAGGAAAGCCGACAATGATGCGGACGGGCCGGGCCGGATAGGACTGCGCCCATGCGAACCGCGAGCATGGCCAGAAGAGTCCGCAGCACCCGCCGCGAGATGCAGGAAATTTCTGCGGAGAAGCTTCATGATGTCCTTTTCCAAAATGCAGCGCGACGATTGCGTATGTGGGACAGCGCCTGCCCATCGCAACCGGGCTCAGATAGACATTAGAAAGCAACTGCAAGGGAGGAAGCAATGCGGGGCACGAAGCGGTAGTGAGCGCACCACGGTGCTTGGCGAGTTGGCGGCGGGCGCTCGGGTGCCCAGCGGGGAAAAATGGCGAAGGTGGCTCAACGAGCGATGGGGCATCGTCCTGCAGGTCCCGGTGGATCATCGCAAAATCCCGGCCCTCGCGGAGGCAATCGCATTCATGCTGATTGATCTCCACATTTCCGACTTTAACCTCACATGCCATCAGGGCGTTTCTGTCATTTCGATGCGGCAAACCTGTCCTGTGTCCAAACTCGTGGGCCCATGTCACGCCGCTATGCTTTAGATCACCTCTTGATTTGCCGACAATCATCGATCGGTGCTGAGGTAGGTCCTCGTTCGGCGCCGGATCCCATGCGCAACCCATGTAAGCTCCTATTAGATGGGTCCGACAGAAATTGAAGGGAATTTTGACAACCTTGATGTCAAAATTCTCCCTATGTACTGCGTCGCGGTCGGTCTTACTGTTTATTCTCGCGTCTGGATCTGGATTGGGTGAGGTGAACGTGCCAACGGAATCCTTCCGTTTGAGCACCACATTGCATTTCTGCAGGACTTTCGAAGCCTCGGTCAGGATGTCGTCGATGTCGTTCCTGCTAACGGCCCTGCTGATAGCCTCATGACGACCAACCGTAAACTCGTAGATTTTAGTGTCCTGCGCGTTGACTGGCTCGACCGACATCAGCAGACCGAGGCTCACGACCGCCATGATGATTTTCATTGTCATCGTCCCGTTCACCCAAGCCGTTTTATGAGGGTCCTCAGACGGCGAACAGAACAACGGCTCTGACCGCTAGCCGGACATGACCGTCATCTCCGCTTCGCTCTCTTTGGTTTTCGACTTTTTCCCTAGCGCCGCGAGGCCTCTGGTCCACGCGCTTCATCGCCGCTGCCAGCTTCTTCTTTCTCTCGCTCAATTTTTCTTCAGGTGGGCCTTCTGCTCGTCACTCAAGTCGCCCAACTTGATGAGGCTTAGAATATCGATGGTAGCCATTGCTTTGCCTTTGAGTTGCTCAGGTGGCCATTCCGAACCTGATCAACCAAATCTTGCATGACCGGTGCAGAATATCAATTGTGTGGGAGCATCGAGCCAAATACTGGCCATCTCCCGGCATGCCTGGGGGCGTTTCTACAACCGAATAGTCGCGTTTGTCGGTCAAGCCATGCCTCTCCAGTTGCGTACAGGGTCGAGCAGTATTTCATCGTCCGGGCGATCCCGATCGGGGATCCGCTCGTTCGCTTGCAAAGTAATTCGCTCGCGCGAGCTGCACCGGTTGCGTCCACCCGCCAGCGTGGTCCGATCGCTCGAAGGCGAAGCAATTCTCGGCTGCTGTCCTCTCGCGACAAGTCATTCAGCTGATCAGCGACGCTTGAGATCTTGTCCGTCCGAGCGAGCCACCGGTTCGCTGCACAGCTTCCTCTTGAAACCTGCACAACTGCTATGCAACTATAACGTGTGTATGTCAAGCGCCGAATTCAGAGGAGGGTTCTGATGAGCATTCCCCGTCCCGAGGACGTCCCCGGCTATTCGAAGAACTGCCGCGACATGACGAGATTCGAGGAGGCTGCTCGCGCGTTGCGCGTGAGCCCGTTTTACCACGGTCCCGATTGTGTCCCGTTCAGTCGTTTGAGGGCAACTCAGGTTCCCGATCCGGCCCGAGGCAACACGCCGTTCAACGACTTCTATCTGGAGCACGGGTAAGGAAGGTCCAGCCAGGCCAAGGACGTTTCCCGCGAGTCCATCATTGGCTTGGCGATAGGATAATCGCGTGATTGCCTCACGTCTTTGCGAGGGACGTGCGCGGGTCAAGCCCGCGCATGTCAACTCGTGAGCTTACCAAAGTTGACATTGCTGGAGCCGTCGGCGGACCCTCGGCTCCACAGAAAAGGGCGCCCGCGGGCGCCCTTGAAGTTGCACCGTCGGTTACGGTGTTGGGAGGACGCTACGCCGAATAGTACATCTCGAACTCGACCGGATGCGGGGTGTGCTCGAACCGGATCACCTCGGTCATCTTCAGGTCGATATAGCTGTCGATGAAGTCGTCGTCGAACACGCCGCCGGCCTTGAGGAAGTCGCGATCCTTGCTCGAGCTCCTCGAGCGCCTGGCGCAGCGAGCCGCACACGGTCGGGATCTGCTTGAGCTCCTGCCGGCGGCAGGTCGTAGAGGTCCTTGTCGATCGCCGGGCCGGGGTCGAGCTTGTTCTTCACGCCGTCGAGGCCGGCCATCAGCATCGCGGCGAAGCCGAGATAGGGATTGGCGAGCGGATCGGGGAAACGCACCTCGACGCGCTTGGCCTTCGGGTTGGTGGTGTAGGGAATGCGGCAGGAGGCCGAGCGGTTGCGCGCCGAATAGGCGAGCAGCACCGGCGCCTCGAAGCCGGGGACGAGCCGCTTGTAGGAGTTCGTCGTCGGGTTGGTGAAGGCGTTGATCGCCTTGGCGTGCTTGATGATGCCGGCGATGTAGGACAGGCAGGTCTCGGAGAGGTCGGCATATTTGTTGCCGGCGAAGACCGGCTTGCCGTCCTTCCAGATCGACTGGTGGCAGTGCATGCCCGAGCCGTTGTCGCCGTAGATCGGCTTCGGCATGAAGGTGGCGGTCTTGCCGTAGATCTGCGCCACCTGCGTGATGCAGTACTTGTAGATCTGCAGCTGGTCGGCCATCACCACCATGCGGCGAGAACTTCATGCCGAGCTCGTGCTGGGCGGACGCCACCTCGTGGTGGTGCTTCTCGACCTTGACGCCCATCGCGCGCCATGGCGCCGAGCATTTCGGAGCGCATGTCCTGGACGGTGTCCTGCGGCGGAACCGGGAAATAGCCCTTCTTGAAGCCGATGTGATGGCCGAGATTGCCGCCCTCGTAGTCGGTGTCGGAGTTGATCGGGAACTCGACCGAGTCGAGCTTGAAGCCGGTGTTGTAGGGCGTGGCCGAATACTTGCACGTCGTCGAAGATGAAGAACTCGGCTTCCGGGCCGAAATAGATGGTGTCGCCGACGCCGGTGCGCCTTGGCGTATGCCCTCGGCCTTCTTGGCGATGCCGCGCGGATCGCGGTTGTAGGGCTCGCCGGTGGTCGGCTCGAGCACGTCGCAGACCAGCGACAGCGTCGTTTCGGCGAAGAACGGATCGATCACGGCGGAGGCCGGGTCCGGCATCAGGTTCATGTCGGACTCGTGGATCGCCTTCCAGCCGGCGATCGAGGAGCCGTCGAACATCTGGCCTTCGGCGAAGGTGTCCTCCTCGATCATGCTGATGTCGAAGGTGACGTGCTGCCACTTGCCGCGCGGATCGGTGAAGCGGAAGTCGGCGTACTTCACGTCGTTGTCTTTGATCAGTTTCATGACTTCTTTGGCGGTGGTCATGGAATGCGTACCTTTCGTAATGGTGGCCTTGGAGCAGCAGGGAGGCCGTCAAGGTCGTGCGGGAACCCGCGGCTCAGATGGCGTCCAGTCCGGACTCCCCGTCCTGATCCGGATGGCTTCTTCGATGTTGGAGACGAAGATCTTTCCGTCGCCGATCCGACCGGTTTGGGCGGCGCGACGGATCGCCTCGACGGCTTTCTCGACCATGTCATCGCCGAGCACAATCTCGATCTTCACTTTGGGGAGGAAATCCACGACGTATTCGGCTCCGCGATAAAGCTCGGTATGTCCCTTCTGCCGGCCGAAGCCCTTGGCTTCGGTGACCGTGATGCCCTGCAGCCCGACCTCTTGCAGCGCCTCCTTCACCTCGTCGAGCTTGAAGGGCTTGATGACCGCCTCGATCTTCTTCATCGCGTTTCCTTCCTTTGGCCGGCCGGCAACGCGCCGCCGGCGCGGCCGCGCTCACGGTTAGCAGGGTCCGTGCCAAGCCCTGTCGAGGGGAAAAAGTGGCCGTCCATCAGACATTTAAGAGGCATCCCCGCGCCTGTCCCGATCGGCCGGGCGCGGCCTCAGATTAGAAATTGAGCAATTTGCTCATTTTGTGATCATACGCGCGTATCTCTCGCTGCGGGCAACGGAATTGAGCGGGATATCGCGAGCTCAAGACGGCATTAGTCTGGGCGTAGCAGTTTGGAGCGGCGATGATCGAGTTGCTCACCACCGCCGAGATGGCCGAGGCCGACCGCCTGACGATCGCGGCCGGGGTCGCCGGCATCGCGCTGATGGAAACCGCCGGGCAGGCGGTCGCCGACGCGCGTCGCGGCGCGGCATCCGACCGGCACGCGCGTCGCCGTCGTGGCAGGGCCGGGCAACAACGGGGGCGATGGCTTCGTGGCCGCCCGCCTGCTGGCCGAGCGCGGGTACCGGGTCAGACTGCTGCTGGCCGGCGACCGCGAGCGGCTCAAGGGGGATGCAGCCCTGGCGGCGCAGCGCTGGACCGGTCCCTGCGTGGCTGCGGCACCGGCCGCCCTGATGCCGGCCGAGATCGTCGTCGATGCGCTGTTCGGGGCTGGTCTCGACCGCCCGGTCGAAGGCGTCGCGCGCGCCATGATCGAGGCCATGAACACTGCGCCGCTGCGTCCTTGCGGTCGATCTGCCGAGCGGCATCAACGGCACGACCGGGGCGGTGATGGGTCTCGCGGTCAAGGCCGCGGAAACGGTGACGTTCTTCCGCCGCAAGATCGGCCATGTGCTGCTGCCCGGCCGGCTTCATTGCGGGAGCATTCGTGTGGCCGACATCGGGATCCGCGCGGACGTGCTCGAGCAGATCAAGCCGCGGTGCTGGCGTCAACGGCCCGGAGCTCTGGGCCAAGAGCTTCCCGGTGCCGCGCACGGACGGACACAAATACGGTCGCGGCCATGCCGTCGTGGTGTCCGGCGGGCTCTCCTCGACCGGCGCGGCGCGGCTTGCGGCGCGCGGCGCGCTTCGCGCCGGCGCGGGGCTCGTCACCATCGCCAGCCCGCGCGACGCGCTCGCTGGTCAACGCGGCGGCCAACCTCGCCGTGATGGTTCGGCCGGTCGAAGGCGCCGATGGGCTGACCGAGTTTCTGAGCGATCGCCGCCGCAATGCGGTGGTGCTGGGGCCGGGCGGCGGCGTGGGTGGCGAGATGCGCCAGCTGGTCCTCGCCGCGCTCGCCGGCGAACGCGCAGTGGTGCTCGACGCCGATGCGCTGACCAGCTTCGCCGACGAGCCGCAAACCCTGTTCGCCGCCGTAACGCGGGCGCGCGAGGCCGACCGTCTTGACGCCGCACGAAGGAGAGTTTGCTCGGCTTTTCAAAGAAGTAAACGAAAGAGTCTCGCTCGAAAGCTTGAAAGGGCGCGCAGGGCGGCGAAGGCATCGGGAGCGATCGTGCTGCTCAAGGGGCCGGACACCGTGGTGGCGGCCCCAGACGGTCGGGCTGCGATCGCCAACAACGCGCCGCCCTGGCTTGCCACGGCCGGATCGGGCGACGTGCTGGCGGGGCTGGCGGCGGGCTGCCTCGCCCAGGGCATGCCCGGGTTCGAGGCTGCGGCAGCGGCGGTCTGGCTGCACGGCGAGGCCGGCGCCGAGGCCGGGCCGGGATTGATCGCGGAGGACCTGCCCGACGTCATGCCCAAGGTCTACCGGCGGCTGTTCGGCCAGCTGTCGCGCGCCGGCTGACGCACAGTCTGGTGGGGCCAGTGGCGACATCTTTTAGCTACGATATGAAGATATCATATTGACTACGTAACGAATTCATAGTATAAGGATTCGCATCCTCGCTCATGGAGGGGCGTCTTCTAGAGACGATCCTGAAGGCGGAGCGGGGAGTGGCGTCCTGCGGCTGCGGCTCGTAACCGCGGGCTCGGGAGGTCCGGGACACCGCCCGCCAGGCATGACGACCTGGCTGCGAGGAGCTCGCTGCACGGATCCGGAGGCAATGCCGGAGATGGAAGCGCGGCCCCCGGCCGAAAACCGCCACGGTGGAGCGCCGAGAGGCGAGCGTCCCGCGTCATGGGACGCGCCGCGCCTCACCAGCGCGGATAGTCGCGCCTCGCAAGCGCGACAACAGCACAAGTGCGCCTGTCGGCGCTCCGCCCGCCCCTCGTTAGGGACGGGTGCGAAGGGATTAAAGACAAACCCGGGCGCCGACACGCGCCGCGGGAACGAAGAACACTGCGCTGTTTGACATCGTGAGATTGCGCTCCGGCTGGCCAAATGTTTTGGCCAAACGAAGCCACGTTGCAAAAGCGCAACGCCGAGCCCGGCGGCGATTAGTCGAAATAGCTGCGCTTGCCGGTGCGGATCAGTTCGTAGAGCGCCCGGATTTCGCCGTCGAGCCGGTTGTAGTTCCGCCAATCCTTGTACTGCGGCAGCTTCACCGTCTGCAGCGCCTCGTCCAGCGACGTGCCCTTGGCGATCGCGTCCTGCACCGTCGCATATTCGTCCGCCACCATGGCGGCGAGCTCCTTGACGTCCTTGCTGGTCGACACGTCGCCGTGGGCCGGAAGGATCTTGTCCACGTCCATGGCGGCGAGCTGATCGAGCAGCTTGAGCCAGTTCTCGACCGACGGCGTGAACGCCATGTTCGGCATGCTGCGCGGTCCGAACATGCCGGTCGTGAACACCATGCGCGCGTGCGGAAAGAAGACGAACGTATCGCCGGCCTGCTGACCGGGACCGAGATAGGCGAGGCGGACCTCGCGCCCGCCGAGCCTGATGGTCATCTCGCTGTCGAACGTGACGTCGGGCAGGACGAGCTTGACCTCGCTCGGATCGAAGCCGCGGCTCTTGAAGAAATTGACGCGCCTGGCGATCTCCTTCGGCTGCACCTTCTCCATGAGGCGCGCGGTTTCCGTTCTGCGCGACGAACGTGGCGCCCAGCGCCTTGAACGCCGCGTTGCCGAAATGATGGTCGCCGTGGAAATGGCTGTTGATCACCCATTTGATCGGCTTGTCGGTGATCTTGCGGATGCGATCGACGAGATCCTGGCCATCGCGCGGGTGCTGGCGCGTGTCGATCACCAGCACGCCCTCGTCGGTCGTGAGGACGACCGCATTCGACGAGGTGAATTCGAACAGGAAGTAGAGGTCGGGCGCGACCTGCCTGAACGTCACCTCGGACGCGGCCGGCGCCTGCGCCGCCGCGGGCGCGCTGGCGAGAAGAACGCCGGCGAGCATCAATGCGATGCCCTGGAGGCGTCCGATCGGAATCGTTTTCATGTTGCTGTCCTCCCGTTTCTTCCGCCCGCGTGCCGACCTGCCCGCTCAGCGACGCGCCGGCGGGCGCTGGTCAGCTCACCGCGAACCAGGCCGCCGTATCGGCGTCTTGACGCTCGAGCATTGCGCACCTGATCAGCCATTTTCCCGGATTGTCGGCGACAAAGGCAATCCGCTCGATCTGATCGCCGACGACCAGCGTGTCCATCCAGAACGGCTTCCAGCCATCGTCGAGCCGGTCGAGCACACGAGCGCTATGGCCGTGCAGGTGCATGACATGCGGATGGCCGCTGGTGTTGCGGATCGCCAGGGTGACGGCGCGCCCGCGCTTGACGGTAAAGAGCGGCGGCCCCGCCGGGTCCAGCGGCTTGGCGTTCGCGAGCATCAGCTCGGCCTTGAGCGAGTTCCTGAGATCGATGTGCGCGGGCAGGGATTGGGCGGCAGCGGCAGAGGCTCCGATCGACGCCCGATGCGAGCGGCGCCACCGGCCTCGTAAACCAGCCGCGCGATCGGTTGCTCCTCTCCCGCACCAGCCAGCGGGCCGGCGAGCAGCGGCGCCATTGCCCCGGCATCGCCCATGGTATCGATGAAGAGATCGATCCGGTTGCCGGGTCCGAGCCCGACGCGGCTGTCGCGCGCCAGAAACGGCTCCGCCGGCTGGCCGTCGATCGCCATCACCCGGACCGCGTGGCCCGCGAGCTTGAGGAAGAGGCCGCGCGATGTGGTGGCGTTGATGATCCGCAGCCGCAAGCGCTCACCGGTTTTCACCGGCGATATCGGGACGGCCGCGATCCGTTCACGAGCACCGGCGGACCGTCGGCCGCCAGCGCGATGTCGGTGAGCACGAGCGCGATGTCGCGATCGACGTCGACCGGCTGCGCGTCCTCGACGATGAGTGCGCCGGCGAGACCCCGATCGGTCTGGCCGGCAACATATGCGTGGTACCAGAACGTGCCGGCGTCGGGCGGCCGAAAGCGGTAATCGAAGCTTGCGCCGGGTGCCATCGCCGGCTGGGTCAGCGCCGGCACACCGTCCATGGCATTGGGCAGCCGGATGCCGTGCCAGTGCACGCTGGTGGGCGTGGCCAGATCGTTGACCAGGCGCACGCGCAGCTCTTCGCCGCGCCTGGACGCGCAAGGTCGGCCCTGGCACGATGCCGTCATAGCCCAAGCCGGATTGCCGACTGTCCGCGTGGCCGGCGACGGCGCGGGCGCGCAGCAGGCGGAAACCGTCGGCGGCGGTTTGCGCCTGTGCGCGGGGCGGCAGGCCGGAACAGGCGATCGCCGCCCCGCGCCGATGAACCATCGGCGCGACACCGGTTGCGCCCGCGCTGTCATCGGTTGGCGGCTCGGCTCGGATCAGTTCACCTTGATGCCGGCGGCCTTGACCAGCTGGGTGTTGGTTTCGATCTCGCTCTTCACCAGGGTCTCGAATTGCGCCGAGGTCAGCGGCATCGGGTCGGCGCCGAGGCCGCCGAGCTTTTCGCGGATCGCCGGATGCTGCAGGGCCTTCGCGGTTTCCGCGTAGAGCCTGGCGCGGATGTCGGCGGGCGTTTTTGCCGGCAGGAACACGCCGGCCCAGAAATTGTATTCCGAGTTCGGATAACCGGCTTCGACCGTGGTGGGCACGTCCGGCAGGGTCGAGGCGCGCGCCGAGCCGCTCACGGCCAGCGCCTGCAGCTGGCCGTCCTTGAGCAGCGGCAGCGCGTTCACCAGCGGCGCGAAGTAGAAGTCGGCGCGCCCGGCGAGGACTTCGGTCATCGCTTCCGGCGCGCCCTTGAACGGCAGATGCACCGCCTCGAAGCCGGCGGCGAGGCGAAATCGCTCGCCGTTGAGATGCGACGAATTGCCGGCGCCCGCCGACGCGTAGTTGACCGAGCCGGGCTTTGCCTTCGCCGCCGCGACGAAGTCGCTGAGCTTTTTGTAGCCCTTCGACGGATTGAACACCATCACGACAGGCATGTTGCCGAGCGGGACGATGGCCGCGAGATCGGTCATCTCGAACCCCAGATTCGAGCGGGTCGCCGGGGTCACGGTGTGGGTCGAGGAGTTGGCGAGAATGGTGTAGCCGTCGGGCTCGGCCTTGGCGACCGCGCCCATGCCGATGGTGTTGCCGGCGCCGGGACGGTTTTCGACGATCACGGGCTGACCGAGCTGCGCCGAGACCTGGTCCATCACCACGCGCGCCATCACGTCGGTGGCGCTGCCGGGGGTCAACGGGACGATCAGCCGGATCGGCTTGCTCGGCCAGGCCGGCGTGGAGGATGGCGCGGGCGCTTGCGCCCATGCGGAGGTCCAGGTGCAGGCAAAGCTGGTCAACGCGATGGCCAGCCACCAGCGAGGCGTCCTCGTTCTGATCATGTGCGGTTCTCGTATGTACGGGTTCTAACGTGCAGTTGCGCGGCTCGCGGATGGCGCCGGAGGGCAGCCCCGCAGCCGGATATATCACGGCGATGCCGCGGCAGCATGCGACCTTGTGGTTGCCCTGAGGCCGGGAGTGAGACGTTCTCCGGGAGCCATTTTTGTCGTGTGCCGCGTGTTTTGGGCGTGATATAAGCCGCGCCGCTCGGCCGCGACGCATGTCGGCTCTAGCCGATTTGCGCGCATTCATGCGCCGATATCGGCTAAACTCGATACCGGTTGAGCGCTGAAGGTGCCCTTTTGCGGGCGTGGCGGAACTGGTAGACGCGCGGGATTTAGGTTCCCGTGGCGAAAGTCGTGGGGGTTCGAGTCCCTCCGCCCGCACCACGCCGGATCAAAGGCATCTCGGGAGAAGATCAAGTCCAAGGCATCGCCGCCGCGGTCGCGGCCAGAACATGTAGATTGTCATCATGGAAATCACAGAAACGCTCTCCGACGGCCTCAAGCGCGAATTCCAGATCCAGGTGCCGGCCGCCGATCTCGAGGCGCGGCTCACCGAGCGCCTGGGCGAACTCAAGGACAAGGTGCAGTTGCGCGGCTTCCGGCCGGGCAAGGTGCCGATGGCGCACCTCAGAAAGATCTACGGCAAGGCCGTGATGGCCGAGACCATCGAGGCGCTGATTCGCGAGCTCAACGCCAAGGTCGTCACCGATCATGGTCTCAAGCTCGCCATGGAACCCAAGGTCACGATCCCGAACGAGGAGACCGAGGTTGCCAAGGTCATCGGCGGGCAGTCTGACCTCGCCTATACGCTGGCGGTCGAGGTCCTGCCGAAGATCGAGCTCGCCGATTTCAAGGGCATCAAGCTCGAGCGTCCGGTGGCGGACGTGACCGACGCGCAGGTCAGCGAAGCGCTCGACAGGATCGCCGAGCAAAACCGGCCGTTTGCGGCCAAAGGGGAGGGGGCAAAGTCGAAAAGGGCGATCGGGTCGTCATCGACTTCACCGGCACGCTCGACGGCGTGCCGTTCGAGGGCGGCACCGGCGGCGATGTCGGTGTCAATGTCGGGTCCGGGACCTTCATTCCAGGTTTCGAGGATCAGCTGATCGGCATGACCGCGCGGCGAAACGCGGCAGGTGAAGGTCACCTTTCCCAGCAATTACACGAACGAGCACCTTGCCGGCAAAGACGCCGAGTTCAAGGTGACGGCGAAGACAGTCGAGGCGCCGGGCACGGTTGCCGTCGACGACGCCTTTGCCAAGCAGCTCGGTCTGGAATCGCTCGACAAGCTCAAGGAGGCCGTCAAAGGACGACTGCAGCAGGAGCACACCGGGCTCAGCCGCCAGCGGGTCAAACGCCAGCTTCTTGATAAGCTCGACGAGATGCATAAATTCGCGCTTCCTCCGACCCTGGCCGAGGAGGAGTTCAAGAACGTCTGGAACGCGGTCGACAGCGATCTCAAGGCCCAGGGCCGCAGCTTCGCCGACGAGGGCACGACCGAAGAGAAGGCGCGGGAAGAGTACCGCGGCATCGCCGAGCGACGGGTTCGGCTCGGTCTCGTGCTGGCCGAGATCGGCGAGCGAAACAAGATCGCGGTGACCGACGAGGAGATCACGCGCGCCATCGTGGAGCGCGCGCGCCAGGTGCCCGGACGCGAGCAGGAGGTGTGGGAGTTCTATCAAAAGAATCCCGGCGCGCTGGCATCGATACGGGCGCCCATCTTCGAGGAGAAAGTGGTCGATTTCCTGCTCGAATTGGCCACCGTGAGCGAGAAGCAGGTCTCGCGCGAGGAGCTCCTCAAGGAGGACGAGGACGAGAAGAGCGCAGCCAGCTAGCGTCGGCACCGCCCGGCACGGCCGGGCCTGCGTGTTTTCGGCGTCGTGTTTGCGGGGTGCGGCGGTCCTCGAAAATGCGCGCGGGCTGTTTTGCCCGCGCAGATCGTGGATAAAGGATATGGGACGGATGGCGAAGCTCGGGAGGCTGGCGCACTGGCTGCGCGCGCAATCGGGACTGCGCTGCTCCTTCTGCGGCCGAACCGGCGACCAGGTCGAGCGGCTTGTGGCTGGTCCGTCCGTGTATATCTGTGACGAGTGCATCAAGACATGCGTCGCGGTTCTGGAAGCGGACGGAAGTTCTCCGTCCCCGCCACCCGCTGACCGAGATAGGCTGACCCATGCGTGATCCCCGCGACACCTACATGAACACCCTCGTCCCGATGGTGGTCGAACAGACCAACCGCGGCGAGCGCGCCTACGATATTTTCTCGCGCCTGCTCAAGGAGCGCATCATCTTCATCAGCGGCCCGGTCGAGGACGTGATGTCGACCCTGGTGGTCGCCCAGCTGCTGTTTCTGGAAGCGGACAACCCGAAGAAAGAGATCGCGATGTACATCAACTCGCCGGGCGGCGTGGTGACGTCCGGGCTCGCGATCTACGACACGATGCAATTCGTGCGGCCCGCGGTGTCGACCTTGTGCGTGGGCCAGGCCGCCTCGATGGGCTCGCTGCTGCTCGCCGCCGGGCACAAGGACATGCGCTTTGCGCTCCCGAATTCCCGCATCATGCTGCATCAGCCGTCCGGCGGCTTTCAGGGCCAGGCGACCGACATCATGCTGCACGCCCAGGAAATCCTGAACCTGAAGAAGCGGCTGAACGAGATCTACGTGAAGCATACCGGCCAGCCGCTGAAGAAGATCGAGGACGCGCTCGAGCGCGACTACTTCCTGACGGGTGAGATGGCCGTGGAATGGGGGTGGTCGACAAGGTCATCGCCAAACGGCCCGAGGACGTCTCAAAGATGTGAGGGTGACGACTCCGCCGCCCTTTTCTTCCCCTGCGGCGCCGCTGCCCAGCTTGGAAACGGTCAAAAAGTCGCCATGCGCTTGAATTTTCATCATTAACAAATTCTTGATTATCCCCACACTACCGTGGTTCGCTAGGGCTGGTGGCGGGGATGGACCAAGACCAGGAGATGTGCGGCATTGGTGATACGGACTGTTAGAAACCCCGCTGTTATGGTTTGCTGCAGTGCGACCGGTGTGGCCGGGCGGCAGCCGGCCGACGGAGAGACGGAATGAGCAAGGTCGGCAGTAGTGACTCCAAGAACACGCTCTACTGTTCGTTCTGCGGCAAGAGCCAGCACGAGGTGCGCAAGCTCATTGCCGGACCGACCGTGTTCATCTGCGACGAGTGCGTCGAACTGTGCATGGACATCATTCGCGAGGAGAACAAATCCTCGCTGGTGAAGTCGCGCGACGGCATCCCGACGCCCAAGGAGATCCGCAAGGTTCTCGACGACTACGTGATCGGTCAGGATCACGCCAAGAAGGTGCTCTCGGTCGCCGTTCACAATCACTACAAGCGGCTCAACCATCAGACCAAGCACAACGATGTCGAGCTCGCGAAGTCCAACATCCTGCTGATCGGACCGACCGGCTCCGGCAAGACGCTGTTGGCGCAAACGCTGGCGCGCATCCTCGACGTGCCCTTCACCATGGCGGATGCGACGACGCTCACCGAAGCCGGCTATGTCGGCGAGGATGTCGAGAACATCATCCTCAAGCTGCTGCAATCGGCCGACTACAATGTCGAGCGCGCCCAGCGCGGCATCGTCTATATCGACGAGATCGACAAGATCAGCCGCAAGTCCGACAACCCCTCGATCACCCGCGACGTCTCGGGCGAGGGCGTGCAGCAGGCGCTGCTCAAGATCATGGAAGGCACCATCGCGTCGGTGCCGCCGCAGGGCGGACGCAAGCATCCGCAGCAGGAGTTCCTGCAGGTCGACACCACCAACATCCTGTTCGTGTGCGGCGGCGCCTTCGCCGGGCTCGAGAAGATCATCTCCGCGCGCGGCCGGTCGACCTCGATCGGCTTCGGCGCCAAGGTGCTGGCGCCGGAGGACCGCAAAGCCGGCGAGATCTTCCGCGAGGTCGAGCCCGAGGATCTCTTGAAGTACGGCCTGATTCCCGAATTCGTCGGCCGACTGCCCGTCGTCGCCACGCTCGAGGATCTGGACGAGCCGTCGCTGAAGCTCATTCTCACCCAGCCCAAGAACGCGCTGGTCAAGCAGTATCAGCGCCTGTTCGAGATGGAATCGATCGATCTCACGCTGGCGGAAGAGGCGCTCGGGCGCGATCGCCCGCAAGGCCATCGACCGCAAGACCGGCGCGCGGGGCCTGCGCTCGATCATGGAGGGCATCCTGCTCGACACCATGTTCGACCTGCCGAGCCTCGAAGGCGTCGAGGAGGTCGTGATCTCGCGAGAGGTCGTCGAGGGCACCGCACGGCCGCTCTACATCTACGCCGACCGGGCCGGACCGGACCGGCGACGCGAGCGCTTGAGTGCACCGCAACCGGGGCGGGCGGCGACGGCTTTCGATCTCGGTCGAGATGCGTCCCGTAGGCGGCTGCAAATCGGCTATTTGCTTGAATTTTCGGGCTTACTTGACACCGGCCCGGCCCGTCGCCACGTATTGTGCGAACGAAAAAGCGTACGAAGTATCGCTTCGAAATTCTCCGGGGAGGGTTTCGTACCCACCCTGTGGCGCACGGTGCCCCACTACCAGGGCGAGCCGTGCTCCCTTCCCGGCCCACCTCTGCACTCGACCGTGATGCCGCACAGCCGCGGGTGACGGGCGGGGGCACAACAACAAGGACCTCGGGCCATGACTAGCGCAAAGCCAAAGCCGCCACTGATCCCCGGCGAAACCCGCGCTTATCCGGTATTGCCGCTGCGCGACATCGTCGTCTTCCCGCACATGATCGTTCCGCTTTTCGTTGGACGCGAAAAGTCGATCAAGGCGCTCGAAGAGGTGATGCGTTCCGATACCTTCATCCTGCTCGCAACCCAGAAGAACGCGTCCGACGATGACCCGGCGACGGGTGCCATCTTCGAGATCGGCACGCTTGCGAGCGTGCTGCAGCTGCTCAAGCTGCCCGACGGCACCGTCAAGGTGCTGGTCGAGGGCGCTGCGCGCGCCAAGGTCGAGCGCTACACCGACCGCGCCGAATACTACGAGGCCGACGCCGTCGTGCTTGCGGACGCCAGCGGCGAGCAGGTCGAGGCCGAGGCGCTTGCGCGCTCGGTCATCAACGAGTTCGAGAACTATGTGAAGCTCAACAAGAAGGTGTCGCCGGAAGTGGTCGGCGTGGTCCAGCAGATCGAGGACTACGCCAAGCTCGCCGACACCGGTGGCCTCGCATCTCGCGGTCAAGATTCCCGACAAGCAGGTGATCCTGGAGACGCCGTCGGTCACCGAGCGGCTGGAGAAGGTGCTCGGCCTGATGGAGAGCGAAATCTCCGTGCTGCAGGTCGAGAAGCGCATCCGCACGCGCGTCAAGCGCCAGATGGAGAAGACCCAGCGCGAGTACTACCTCAACGAGCAGATGAAGGCGATCCAGAAGGAGCTCGGCGACGAGGAAGGCAAGGACGAGCTCGCCGAGATCGAAGACAAGATCAAGAAGACCAAGCTCTCGAAGGAGGCGCGCGAAAAGGCCACCCACGAGCTCAAGAAGCTGCGCCAGATGTCGCCGATGTCGGCGGAGGCAACGGTGGTGCGCAACTATCTCGACTGGCTGCTGTCGATCCCGTGGAACAAGAAGAGCAAGGTCAAGAAGGACCTCGCGCTTGCCCAGGAGATCCTCGACGCCGACCACTTCGGCCTGGAGAAGGTCAAGGAGCGGATCGTCGAGTATCTCGCCGTTCAGCAGCGGGCCAACAAGCTGACCGGCCCGATCCTGTGCCTCGTCGGGCCCGCCCGGCGTCGGCAAGACCTCGCTCGGAAAGTCGATCGCGCGCGCGACCGGCCGCGACTTCGTGCGCGTGTCGCTCGGCGGCGTGCGTGACGAGGCCGAGATCCGCGGCCACCGGCGCACCTATATCGGTTCGATGCCCGGCAAGGTCATCCAATCGATGCGCAAGGCGAAGTCGTCGAACCCGCTGTTCCTGCTCGACGAGGTCGACAAGATGGGCGCCGATTTCCGCGGCGATCCGTCTTCGGCGCTGCTCGAGGTGCTCGATCCCGAGCAGAACCATACCTTCAACGACCACTATCTCGAGGTCGACTACGATCTCTCCAACGTCATGTTCATCACGACGGCGAACACGCTGAATATCCCGCCGCCCCTGATGGACCGCATGGAGATCATCCGGATCGCCGGCTACACCGAGGACGAGAAGGTCGAGATCGCGCGCAAGCACTTGATCCCGCATGCGGTCGCCAAGCACGGCCTCGACCTCAAGGAATGGTCGATCGACGACGAGGCGCTGCTGCTCCTGATCCGCCGTTACACGCGGGAAGCGGGCGTGCGCAACCTCGAGCGCGAGCTCTCGACCCTGATCCGCAAGGCGGTCAAGGAACTGACGCTGACGAAGAAGAAGTCGATCACGGTCGAGGCGAAAACCGTGTCCGGACTATCTCGGCGTGCCGAAGTACCGCTATGGCGAGGTCGAGGACGAGGACCAGGTCGGCGTCGTGACCGGGTCTGGCGTGGACCGATGTGGGCGGGGAACTGCTCACCATCGAAGCCGCCATGATGCCCGGCAAGGGCAAGATGACCGTCACCGGCAACCTGCGTGACGTGATGAAGGAGTCGATCTCGGCTGCTGCGTCCTACGTGCGCATGCGTGCGGTCGCCTTCGGCATCGAGCCGCCGAGGTTCGACAAGAAGGACATCCACGTGCACGTGCCGGAGGGGCGACCCCGAAGGACGGCCCGTCGGCAGGCGTCGCGATGGTGACCGCGATCGTGTCGGTGATGACCGGCATCCCGGTGCGCCGCGATGTCGCGATGACCGGCGAGATCACGCTGCGCGGCCGCGTGCTGCCGATCGGCGGCCTGAAGGAGAAGCTGCTCGCGGCCTCGCGCGGCGGCATGAAGACGGTGCTGATCCCGGAGGAGAACGCCAAGGACCTCGTGGAGATCAGCGAGAGCATCAAGAAGGGTCTCGAGATCCTTCCGGTCTCGCGCATGGACGAGGTGCTCGCGCGCGCTCTCACGCGCAAGCCCGAACCGATCGAGTGGGACGAGGAGAAGGCCAAGCCGACGGAGACGTCGGTCACCACCGAGCCGGCGGTCGAGACCGATTCTTCGGTGCTCACCGCGCACTGATCGGTCCAGGCGTTCGAAACATTCTACGGCGGCGCTGCGAGGCGCCGCCGTTTTCTTTGACTCGTCTCTGGGATCATGTTCTTGTTTTGTTCTTGACATTGTGTGGACAAAGAGGGAACATGAGCCGCTGCCGGTCGGAGTCTGCGCGTCAATTGCAGCTTTCGGGCGCGGCAGTGCGTTTTCGCTGACGCCCGGGCTGTTGGGGTCCGGGTATCTGGCGAAACTTTTCCGGAGAGATGTGTGATGAAACCGACCTTCACTGCTGCATGTGCGGCATTGGTGGGACTGCTGGCTTTGTCTCAATCCGCGGTCGCACAGCAGAAGACAGCCAAGCAATGCAATGACGAATGGACTGCCGACAAGGCGGCCATCCAGGCGAGCAGCAAGACCAAGCGTCTATTCGTGGCCGAGTGTCGCGGCGTGCCGGCTGCCGTGCGCGCAGCGGCGACGCCGGCGGGCAAGGACCAGTACGCGACCGAAGCCGAGGCCAAGACCAGCTGCCCGAGCGACGTCGTCGTGTGGGTGAATTCGACATCCAAGGTCTATCACAGCAGCGGCAGCCGCAGTTACGGCAAGACCAGGACCGGCGCGTACATGTGCGAGAAGGCGTCCGCCGCCGCCGGTTTCCGCGCGACCAGGATTGCAAGACGAGCGGCAACCTGATTTCCGCGCAGGCGGCACTGGGCTAAGGTCATGGCGGTGCCTTCGCGGCGCCGCCTTTTTCCGAGCTCGCGCAACTCGCGCGTGCAGGCTTGTGATCGTCCGAGGAGCGGATCATGCGGGGTGTCGTTGGCGTCGTGCTCACGGTCGCCGCTGTCGCGTGCGCCGCTCTTTCCGCCGCCCACGGCGATGATGTCCCGAGCAAGCCCATCACCATCATGGTGGGGCTGGCGCCCGGCGGCATTACCGATGTCACCGCGCGGCTTTACGCCGAGGCGGTGTCCAGAAGCACCGGCCAGCGCATCACGATCGAGAATCGTCCGGCCGCCGCCGGCGCGCTCGCCGCGGCCGCGGTGCAGAATGCGCCCCGGACGGCACCATGCTGCTGGTGTTCTCCGGTTCGCAGCACGCCACCGTGGCGGCCATGGGGTCGGCGCCATACGATCCCGTCAAAGGCTTTTCCTTCATCACGGTGCTGTTCAACAGCGTGGTCGCTTTCGTGGTCCCGCCCGACAGTCCGGCCGAGACGCTGGAGGCGTTGTTCGAACTCGGACGCAAACGGGCCGGCGGCCTCTCGATGGGAACGCCGGGCCTGGGATCGCCCTCGCATCTCCTGGGCGCGCGGGTTGCGCTCGCGGCCAAGGCGCCGTTGCAGTCGATCCACTATCGCGGCGGTGCGCCGATGATGGCCGACGTGCTGACGGGCCGCGTCGATTTCGCGGTCGCAACCCTGTCGACCTCGCGCGCTTTTCTGGTCGACAAGAAGCTGCGCGCGCTGGCGCTCGACAGCGAAGCGCGTTGGTCGGGGCTTCCCGACGTGCCGGTCCTGGCGGAGATCGGCTACGGCAAGGAAAAAGTAGCGAACTGGTTCGGCGTGGCGGCGCCGGCCGGAACGCCGCCCGCGATCGTGCAGAAGCTGCGCGACGAATTCGTCAAGGCCTCGCGCGATCCGGAACTGCAGAAGCGTCTGGCGGAGAACGGCACATTGATCGCCACCAGCACGTCCGACGAGATGCGGACGCTGATGGTCGAGGAGGTCGCGACGATGGAAGGACTGGTGAAGACGCTCGGCCTTCGCCAGCAGTAGGATACTCCCGGGACTGCGCGCTTGCCTCGCCACCACACGCGGCGATAAAGGTGACGCGTGGGCGGTTAGCTCAGTTGGTAGAGCGCCTGCTTTACACGCAGGATGTCGGCGGTTCGAGTCCGTCACCGCCCACCAGCCTTCGCGTTTGCGGCGCTTCGGATGGCACGCCACATCCGCGCCGGCTCGCGGGGCGACGCCGCAAACCGCCGTTGCGTCAAACCAGACTGCAGACGATGGAAGAACTACAGCCGACGGAGGACGCAAGAATCCTCCGTCGTCTGTCGTCGGTCATCTGTCGTCAAACCAAGGTAGCGGCGCGTTAGACCGACTCTTTGAGTTCCTTGGCGGCGCGGAAGGCCACCTTCTTGCTGGCCTTGATCTGGATCGGTTCGCCGGTCGCCGGATTGCGCCCCATGCGGGCGGCGCGCTTGCGCACCACCAGGATGCCGAGGCCGCCGATGCGGATGCGGTCGCCCTTCTTGAGGTGCTTGGTCACCAAGCCGACCAGGTCGCCGAGGACCGCCTCGGTCTGCTTTTTCGACATCTCATGGGCTTCCGAGAGATTTGCGGCGAGATGCTTCAGGGTCACGGTCGCTTGTGCGCCCGGTTTCTTCGCTGCCATGGCTGGCCCTCCTCGTTGCAGAACGTGGCCTCAAAGCCACTCATCACGCCGTCGCATTAGACGATCTCGGATGGGGTCTGACCATGACTTATTGGCGAAATATGCGGGTTTTTCAATGCCGGTTGTTAGAAATCAGCCAATGACGGGCTCTCAGGCAGTGCGGTGGGAGGGCGAAGCCCCTGATTTGGCCATGAATATTGCCTTTTGGCGGGACGGACGACTTACCTTGACTTGCGCAGAGGGGGTATTTAACTCCCACGACGCCCGCGGGGGCGTAGCTCAGTTGGTTAGAGCGTCGGCCTGTCACGCCGAAGGTCGCGGGTTCGAGTCCCGTCGCTCCCGCCATTTCGGTCCTCGTGGCCGTTACCAAGCGTCGCCGCCGATGCACGAGCTGCTCGAGTTCGAGACCTTCCTCGCAGGTCTTGAGAATGACGCGGCGCGGCCGCGGCCTTGCGCTTCGTTCCTGGCAGCGTGGATCAAACTCATCCGGCGTCAACGCTCGCTCGCTGCACGCGGAGGTCTTGCATATTGATTTGTGCGCGACCGCCTCGCCGAGCGACGACGTCGTGCGCTGAACCGATCCAAACTGATTCCTCCTTGCTGACTTCTTGATGGTCAATACCGGCGGGTCTAGGCTCGCGCGCCACAAAGTTCGCGTGAAAGCGACTGGCCGACCATCGAGGAGACGCTCGATGCACCCGCGCAATCTCTTGCTCACCTTGGCCCGCTGGCGTGATGACGGTTGGACTGCACGCTCGGTCCCGCGCAGGCGCAGGCGCCGATGGCGTTGACCGGTCAGGTCAGCTCCGCTGCCGACGGGCCCATGGAAGGCGTGGTCGTCAGCGCCAAGCGCGAGGGCTCGACGGCGACCATCTCGGTCGTCAGCGACAGCACCGGCAAGTTCGGCTTCCCGGCATCGAAGCTTGCGCCCGGCCGCTATTCGCTTGCCATTCGTGCCGTCGGCTATGACCTCGATGGACCCAAGAGCGCCGACGTCGCCGCCGGCCAGCGCCACGACCGCCGACATCAAGCTGCGGCCGACCAAGAACCTGGCCAAGCAGCTCACCAATGCGGAATGGCTTGCGAGCTTTCCCGGAACCGACACGCAGAAGAAAGCGCTGCTCAATTGCATCAGCTGTCACAACCTCGACCGCATCGTGAACTCCAACCACGACGCGGCCGAGTTCGTGCAGGTGTTCGACCGGATGACCGGCTACTATCCCGGCAGCACGCCGCAGCATCCGCAGCGCCTTCTCGGGCGAGGCTCGCCGCAACCTCGGCCAGGCGGCGGGCGTGAAGGCGATGGCGGAGTATCTCGCCTCGGTCAATCTCAGCAGGGACGAAGTCTGGGACTATCCGCTCAAGACGCTGCCGCGCCTGACCGGCCGCGCGACCCGCGTCGTCATCACCGAATACGACCTGCCGCGAAAGCAGATCCAGCCGCACGACGTCATCGTCGATGCCGACGGCATGGTCTGGTTCACCGCATTTCGGCGAACAGTTCCTGGGCAAGCTCGATCCCAAGACCGGCAAGGTCTCCGAGTATCCGCTGCCGGTGATCAAGCCGGGCTTTCCGATCGGCACGCTCGACCTCGAAACCGACAAGGCCGGCAATCTCTGGATCGGCGATGATGTATCAGGGCGGCGTCGCGCAAGTTCGACAAGGCGACCGAGAAATTCCAGACCTGGAAGGTGCCGGATCAATGGCAGACCGACGCGACCCAGCAGGCATTCCTCACGCCGACCTATTCGGACGTCGACGGCAAGGTCTGGGTCAAGAACTCGGACCGCGCCCAGATCCTGCGGCTCGATCCGGTCACCGGCCAATGGGAGAATCTCGGATCGTTCAAGGATCGCGAACAACCGCACCATCGACGTCCTATGGCATCCCGGCCGACCACGACAACAATCTCTATCTGCTCGACTTCTCCTCCTCCAATATCGGCAAGCTCGACGCCAAGACCGGCAAGCTCACCGTCTACCGCTCGCCGATCCCGAACTCGCGTCCGCGTCGCGGCCGGGTCGATGAGCAGAACCGGCTCTGGTTCGCCGAATATGCCGGCAACGCCATCGGCATGTTCGATCCCAAGACCGAGAAGATCCAGGAATGGGTGCTGCCGACGCCGTGGGGGCAGCCCTACGACGTGGTCACGGACAAGAACGGCGAAGCCTGGACCGGCTCGATGCTGAGCGATCGCGTGTCGCGGCTCGATCCCAAGACCGGCGAGTTCGTGGAATATCTGCTGCCGAAGACGACCAATATCCGCCGCGTGTTCGTGGACAATTCGACCAGCCCGGTGACGCTTCTGGGTCGGCAGCAATCACGGCGCGTCGATCGTCAAAGTCGAACCGATGGATTGAACATCGCTCCGTCATGATCCTCGCTAACCGTCGAATATCCGACCGATGAAGTCGTACGGCTGCGAGGTCATGACCGCGGAGAACACGCCGCCCGGACGAGGCGGTGCAGCGCCCAAACGGTTCAGGAGTACATCGACGAAACGCCGATGTGGGCGGATCGACCGCCGTGCGCTATTCCCGATGACCAACATGCAGTGGCTCATCTGGGGCTCGCCGCGGCCGGCAAGTTCTTCGAGGGCATGGTTGTCTTCACCACCGGCGTGGCCTTGCCCCTGATGGCCGGAATTCGGATTGGGGGCGATCGAGTGCTAGGCCGCGCCGTCAGCCTCTCCCGTACCGAGCAACACGACCTGGAGCAGTGTCCGGTCCGGGCATCACGCGTAACTCCGATGATGGTGGCTTGATACGAGATTCGGGTAACGCGTCTCGATAGAGATCGCCGGTCGTCGCCCACGAGGCACAATCCCGATCGGCCGGATCACGCGCTGCGAGCATTCATCCCGGTTGCGGCTGCGGCTGGCCGCCTGCAATCCCAGCATCGCCCGGGCATCGGCGGGCGTGGCGACGATGTCGCCGAGGATCTCGATGATCTTGCCGGCCTTCTCCACCAGCGCGGCGTTGCTCGGCGCAAGCTTGCCCTTTCCAGATAGATGTTGTCTTCCAGTCCGACCCGCGGATGCCCGCCGAGCAGCACCGCCTGTGCCACCATCGGGAAACTGGTAGCAGCGAGATGCCGAAGGCGAACCAGGGCGAGCTCGCGCGGCAGCAGGCTGCGCATATAGCTCATGGCCTCCGGGGTCGCCGGCTGGCCCCAGGCGATGCCGAGGCAAATCTGGAACATGCCGGGCGCGCTTGATGTGGCCGGTCTCGATCATGCGCTTGGCCAGCAGCAGATGGCCGGTCTCGAACACTTCGAGTTCCGGCAGCACGCCGGCGTCGCGGATCGCCAGCGCCATCGCCTCGAGGTGAGGCGGCGTGTTGACGAAGACGTGCGGGCCCATGTTCATGCTGCCCATGTCGAGGCTGCAGATGTCGGGCTTGAGCTCGACCACGTGCCGGACGCGCTCGGCCGGTGCTTCGATGGTGGTGCCCGGACCGGGCTTTGCGGGTCCTCGTCGCCCGGCACGAAGCGCGCGCCCGGCCCGGTGGTCAGGTTGATGAGCGACGTCGCTGCCGCTGCCGCGGATGCGCTCCACCACCTCGCGTGTAGAGGGCAGCCGTCCATGCTCGGCCGCGTGGTCTTCGGATCGCGCACGTGGATGTGAACGATGGCCGCGCCCGCCTTGGCGGCGTCGATGGCCGACTGCGCGATCTGCTCCGGCGTCACCGGCACCGCGGGGTTGCGGCCGGGCGTGTCCGCCGAACCCGTGACCGCGCATGAGATCATGACCTTGCGTTGCATGCCGCCTCCCTGCCCACGACATTGTTTCGCGGAAGCCTACAGCGAGGACAGGGCGGAAGCCCAGAGGCGCGGGCCGCAACGTGGGATGCAAACGGCGACTTGCGATCGGCCGCAGATCCGGTGAAGCGCGCGGCAGTGCGACGACGCTCGACAACGTGACGACAAGAACTGCATAAGAGCTGCGTCTGGCGTGCAAGCCAGCTTTTGACGCCGCTCCGGCTTGCCTCTCATTGTGCACTGCGCTAAGCCCTCCTGCAGCCCGTCCTTGGAACGAGATCCGATCTGTGACAAGGGCGATTTCGTTAGCGCCTGCGGCACCTTGGCCGCATGGGGCCGGGGCGGGCTTTCCGTGCGGGGCGCGACGTCGGAGGTGAGGTCGCCGATGAACGAGCTATTGCTGGATTACCTCCCGCTCGTGATCTTCATCGCGGTGGCGCTCGTCATCAGCCTGGCGCTCCTGCTGGTGCCGTTCGTGGTCGCCTACCAAGCAGCCCGATCCCGAGAAAGCTGTCGGCCTACGAGTGCGGCTTCAACGCCTTCGACGACGCGCGCATGAAGTTCGACGTGCGCTTCTATCTCGTCGCCATCCTGTTCATCATCTTCGATCTCGAAGTGACGCTTCCTGTTCCCGTGGGCGGTCGCCTTCGAGCGATCTCGGCGCTCTACGGCTATCTGGTCGATGATGGTGTTCCTTGGCGTTCTGACCGTCGGCTTCATATATGAGTGGCGGAAAGGAGCGCTCGAATGGGATTAGAGCGCACGACCGTCGTCGCACCCGCCTGCCAGGGGCATTCTCGATCCGCGCACCGGCAAGCCGGTCGGCGCGGATGACCGTTTCTTTGCCGGCCTGAACGACCGAGCTCGCCGACAAGGGCTTTCTCGTTACCGCGACCGACGATCTGATCACCTGGGCGCGCACCGGCTCGCTGATGTGGATGACGTTCGGACTTGCCTGCTGTGCGGTCGAGATGATGCAGATGTCGATGCCGCGCTACGATGCCGAGCGCTTCGGCTTCGCGCCGCGCGCGTCGCCTCGTCAGTCCGACGTGATGATCGTGGCCGGCACGCTCACGCAACAAGATGGCGCCTGCTTTGCGCAAGGTCTACGACCAGATGCCGGAGCCGCGCTACGTGATCTCCATGGGCTCCTGCGCCAACGGCGGCGGTTACTATCATTATTCCTATTCGGTCGTGCGCGGCTGCGACCGCATCGTGCCGGTCGACATCTACGTGCCCGGCTGCCCGCCGACCGCGGAGGCGCTGCTCTACGGCGTCATGCTGTTGCAGAAGAAGATCCGCCGCACCGGCACGATCGAGCGCTGATGGATTTCGCGCTATGGATGAAACGCTCGACAAACTCGGCGAGACCATCGCCGGCGCGCTCGCCGGGCTCGGTGCACGAGCCACTCGGTGGCGAACGGCGAGTTGACGATCGCACGCGGTCGCTGCGCGACATCGTGAAGCTCGCAACCTTCCTGCGCGACGACGAGCGCTGCCAGTTCCTGAGCTTGCTCGACGTCACCGGCGATCGACTGGCCGGGGCGCGAGCGGCGCTTCGACGTCGTCTATCATCTGCTCTCGCCCAAGCAGAACCTGCGCATCCGGGTGAAGCTCGAGGTCGACGAGAAGACGCCGGTCGCCTCGATCATCGACGTCTTTCCGGGCGCCAACTGGTTCGAGCGCGAGACCTACGATCTCTACGGCGTCGTCTTCACCGGCCATCCGGACATGCGCCGGCTGCTCACCGACTACGGCTTCGAGGGCCATCCGCTGCGCAAGGATTTTCCGCTCACCGGGTTCGTCGAGGTGCGCTACGACGACGAGCAGAAGCGCGTCGTCTACGAGAAGGTGAGCCTCACCCAGGAATTCCGCAATTTCGATTTCCTCTCGCCGTGGGAAGGTCCGGGCTACAGCCTGCCGGGAGACGAGAAGGCCACGAGCGGAAGGGCGAATGGCGACGTGAGAGCGGACGTCGAAAGCGATCCAGCGCGTCGCCATTCGCCATTCGCGACTGGTTCGCTGCGCGCCGTCGCAGCTGGAGCGAGTTGAGCTCATGGCCGAAACGGAGCTGCGCAATTTCACCATCAATTTCGGGCCGCAGCACCCGGCGGCGCACGGCGTGCTGCGCCTGGTGCTGGAGCTCGACGGCGAGGTGGTCGAGCGCGTCGATCCGCATATCGGGCTGCTGCATCGCGGCACCGAGAAGCTGATCGAAGCACAAGACCTACCTGCAGGCGATCCCGTATTTCGACCGGCTCGACTACGTCGCGCCGATGAATCAGGAGCATGCCTTCTGCCTCGCGGCCGAGAAGCTGCTGCGGCATCACGGTGCCCAAGCGCGCGCAACTGATCCGCGTGCTCTATTGCGAGATCGGCCGGCTGCTGTCGCATCTCCTCAACGTGACCACGCAGGCCATGGACGTCGGCGCGCTCACGCCGCCGCTGTGGGGCTTCGAGGAACGCGAAAAGCTGATGGTGTTCTACGAGCGCGCCTCCGGCAGCCGCATGCATGCCGCCTATTTCCGCGTCGGCGGCGTGCACCAGGATCTGCCGCCGAAGCTCATCGACGACATCTGGGCGTTCTGCGATCCGTTCCTCAAGGTCTGCGACGATCTCGAAGACCTGCTGACCGGCAACCGCATCTTCAAGCAGCGCAACGTCGACATCGGCGTGGTCAAGCTCGCCGACGCCTGGGCGTGGGGTTTTTCCGGCGTGATGGTGCGCGGCTCGGGTGCCGCCTGGGATCTGCGCAAGGCGCAGCCCTACGAGTGCTACTCCGAGCTCGATTTCGACATTCCGATCGGCAAGAACGGCGACAACTACGACCGCTACTGCATCCGCATGGAAGAGATGCGCCAGTCGATCGCGCATCATGAAACAGTGCCTGGAGAAGCTGCGCTCGGCCGAAGGGCGGGGGCCGGTGACGGTCGACGACAACAAGATCGTGCCGCCCAAGCGCGCGCGAGATGAAGCGCTCGATGGAAGCGCTCATCCATCATTTCAAGCTCTATACCGAGGGCTTCCACGTGCCCGCCGGCGAGGTCTACGCCGCGGTCGAGGCGCCCAAGGGCGAGTTCGGCGTCTATCTGGTCGCCGACGGCACCAACAAACCGTACAAGTGCCAGATCCGGGCGCCGGGTTTCGCGCATCTCCAGGCGATGGATTTTCTCTGCACGCGGATACATGCTCGCCGATGTCTCGGCGATCCTCGGCTCGCTTGATATCGTGTTCGGGGAGGTTGACCGCTGATGGCCGTCCGCCGCCTCGCCGAGCCCGCACTTCAGCCCAAGAGCTTCGCCTTCACGGCGGAGAACCTCGATTGGGCCAAGGACCAGATCGCCAAGTATCCGGAAGGCCGGCAGGCGTCGGCGATCCTCCCGATCCTGTGGCGCGCGCAGGAGCAGGCCGGCGGCTGGCTGCCGCAGAAGGCGATCGAGCACGTCGCGGCCTTCTCGGCATGCCGAAGATCCGCGCGCTCGAAGTCGCAACCTTCTACACCATGTTCAATCTGGAGCCGGTCGGAAAATTCCACGTCCAGCTCTGCGGCACCACGCCTTGCGTGCTGCGCGGCGCGGACAAGCTGATCAAGCTCTGCCACGACCGGATCGGCGAGCAGCTGCACGTCACCGCGGACGGCAAGCTTTCGTGGGTCGAGGTCGAGTGTCTTGGCGCCTGCGTCAACGCGCCGGTCGCGCAGATCAATTTCGATTACTACGAGGACCTGACGCCCGGAGAGCTTCACCACGCTGCTCGCCGACCTCGCTGGCGGCAAGCAGGTCAAGCCCGGCCCGCAGGTCGACCGTCAGCTGTCCGCGCCCATGGGCGGCGCGACCACGCTCACCGATCCCAACCTCTATGCGCGCCGCAGCGCGGGGCAGGGGCTGCAGCCGGCGCTGCGCGACGCCGACGCCAAGACGCCTGGGGAGGCCGCGAACCTGCGCGAAGCGCCGGCGCCGAAACCTCCGGCGGCTGATTCATCCGCAAGCGGAAAGTCGTGATGCTCCAGGACAAGGACCGCATTTTCACCAATCTCTACGGCCTCCACGACTGGGGCCTCGAAGGCGCGCGCGCGCGCGGCGCCTGGGACGGCACCAAGGCGATGCTGGAGAAGGGCCGCGACTGGATCATCAACGAGGTGAAGGCCTCGGGCCTGCGCGGCCGCGGCGGCGCCGGCTTCCCGACCGGGCTCAAATGGTCGTTCATGCCCAAGCAGTCGGACGGCCGGCCGCATTATCTCGTGGTCAACGCCGACGAGTCCGAGCCCGGCACCTGCAAGGATCGCGAGATCATGCGGCACGACCCGCATCTCCTGGTCGAGGGCTGCCTGATCGCCGCGCTTCGCCATGAATGCGAACCACTGCTACATCTATATCCGCGGCGAGTTCATCCGCGAGCGCGAACGTCTGCAGGCGGCGGTGGACCAGGCCTATGAGGCTCAGTCTCATCGGCAAGGACAACGTCCACGGCTTTCCTTTCGATCTCGTACGTCCATCACGGCGCCGGCGCCTATATCTGCGGCGAGGAGACCGCGCTGCTCGAAAGCCTCGAAGGCAAGAAGGGCCAGCCGCGGCTGAAGCCGCCGTTCCCGGCCAATGTCGGCCTCTACGGCTGTCCGACCACGGTCAACAACGTCGAGATCGATCGCGGTGGTGCCCGACATCCTGCGGCGCGGCGCCGCCTGGTTCGCCGGCATCGGACGGCCCAACAATACCGGCACCAAGCTGTTCTGCATCTCCGGCCACGTGCAGAAGCCGTGCACCGTCGAGGAAGCGATGGGCATTCCGTTGCGCGAACTGATCGACACCCATGCCGGCGGCGTCCGCGGCGGCTGGGACAACCTGCTCGCCGTCATTCCCGGCGGCTCCTCGATGCCGCTGATCCCGGCCAACGAATGCGATCACCTGCTGATGGATTTCGACGGCTGCCGCGAGCACAAATCCGGCGCTCGGCACCGCGGCCGTGATCGTCATGGACAAGTCGACCGACATCATCCGCGCGATGGCGCGCATCTCGTATTTCTACAAGCACGAGAGCTGCGGCCAGTGCACGCCCTGCCGCGAGGGCATGGGCTGGATGTGGCGGGTGCTCACCCGCATGGCGGAAGGCCGCGCGCACAAGCGCGAAATCGACATGCTGATGGAAGTCACCACGCAGATCGAAGGCCACACCATCTGCGCCTTCGGCGACGGCGCCGCCTGGCCGGTGCAAGGCCTGCTGCGCCACTTCCGGCCCGAGATCGAGCGGCGCATCGACGAATATGCGGCGAACCCGCACCCGGATCCGGTGCGGGTGGCGGCGGAGTGATGCGATGAAGATCCATCAGCAGAAGCACCGGCTGCAGCGTCACCGACAGCGACCTGTCCGGGCTCGGTCTACGACGATGTGAATCTGTCCGGCAGCAGCTACGAGAACGTCAACATGTCCGGCGGCACGTATCACAACGTCAACCTGTCCGGCTGCACGTTCGATGACCTCAACATGTCAGGCTGGCGCGTGCCACCACGTGAATCTCTCGGCGCTTGAATGGTCGCACAGGGCGATCCTCGCCGGAGCGTCGATCGTCAACAGCCGGCTCGACGGCATGACCATCGACGGTAGATCAGGTGACCGAGCTCATGGCGGCGTGGAAGGCGAAGAACGCGGCATGACGTGGCAGAACAGGAACGAGCAATGATGCTCTCCGATCTGCGTTTTGGCGCACGCTGGCGTCGCCTGGTGCGGCTCGTATGGCGGCAGGCATCGTCGCTCGCCGTCGGGTTGCTGCTGTGGCTGCAGTGGAACTGACATGACCAAGCTTATCGTCGACGGCAAAGAGATCGACGTCCCGCCGGCCTACACGCTGCTGCAGGCGTGCGAGGCCGCGCGGCGCGGAGATCCCGCGCTTCTGCTTCCACGAGCGGCTCTCGATCGCCGGCAATTGCCGGATGTGCCTGGTCGAGCTGAAAGGCTCGCCCAAGCCGGTGGCCTCATGCGCCTGGGCGGTGCGCGACTGCCGGCCCGGCCCCAACGGCGAGCCGCCCGAGGTGAACACCAAGACGCCGATGGTGCGCAAGGCGCGCGAAGGCGTGATGGAGTTCCTGCTGATCAATCATCCGCTCGATTGCCCGATCTGCGACCAGGGCGGGGAATGCGACCTGCAGGACCAGGCCATGGCCTATGGCGTGGATTCCAGCCGCTTCAAGGAGAACAAGCGCGCGGTCGAGGACAAGTATGTCGGGCTTCTGGTCAAGACCATCATGAATCGCTGCATTCACTGCACGCGCTGCGTGCGGTTCATGACCGAGGTCGCGGGCGTGCCGGAGCTCGGCGCCATCGGTCGCGGCGAGGACACGGAGATCACGACCTACCTCGAACAGGCGATGACCTCCGAACTGCAGGGCAACGTGGTCGATCTTTGTCCGGTCGGCGCGCTGACCTCCAAGCCCTACGCCTTCGCCGCGCGGCCATGGGAGCTGGACAAGACCGAGTCGATCGACGTCATGGACGCGGTCGGCTCGGCTATCCGCATCGATACGCGCGGGCGCGAGGTCATGCGCATCCTTCCGCGCGTCAACGACGATGTGAACGAGGAGTGGATTTCCGACAAGACCCGCCACGTCGTCGACGGCCTGCGCGCCCAGCGCCTCGACCAGCCCTACGTTCGCGAGGACGGCCAGCTCTATCCGGCCTCGTGGCGGGATGCATTCGATGCCATCGCCGCGAGGGTCAAGGCGACCAACCCGAGGCGTATCGGGTGCCATTGTCGGCGATCTCGCAGCAGTCGAGGAAATCTTCGCGCTCAAGGACCTGATGACGCGGCTCGAGCGTCGCCAATCTCGACTGCCGGCAGGATGGCGCCGCGCTCGATCCAAAATGGGGAGGGCGAGCTACCTCTTCAACGCGACCATTGCCGGCATCGAGAAAGCCGACGCATTGCTGATCGTCGGCTCCAATCCGCGGCGCGAAGCCGCGGTGCTCAACGCACGTATCCGCAAGCGCTGGCGCACCGGTGCGATTCCCGATCGGCATGATCGGCGAGCGGGTCGATCTCACCTATCCTTACGACTACCTCGGCGCGGGGCCGCAGACCCTGGCGGATGTCGCGAGCGGCGCCCACGAGTTCGGCCAGGTGCTGAAGCAAGCCGAGCATCCGCTGGTGATCGTCGGCATGGGCGCGCTGGCACGGCCGGACGGCGCGGCCGTCGCCTCGCTCGCTGCGCGCGCGGCGCAGGCGCGCGGGCACGGCGGGCTGGAACGGCTATTCGGTCTTGCACACGGCGGCATCACGGGTCGGCGCGCTCGACGTCGGCTTCGTGCCCGGTACGCGGCGGCCGCAACGCGCCAAGAGATGGCGGCTTCCGGCGCGCTCGATGTGGTGTTCCTGCTGGGGGCCGATGAGATCGAGATCGCGCCCGGCGCCTTCGTCGTTTATGTCGGCAGCGCACGGCGATCGCGGGCGCGCACCGCGCCGACGTCATCCTTCCGGGCGCGGCCTATCCGGAGAAATCCGGCATTTACGTCAACACCGAAGGACGCGTGCAGATGGCCGGCCGCGCCTCGTTCCCGCCGGGAGAGGCGCGCGAAGACTGGGCGATCCTGCGCGCGCTTTCGGACGTGCTCGGGCGCAAGCTTCCATACGACTCGCTCGCCCAATTGCGCCAGTCGCTGTTCAAGGCGCATCCCCATCTGCAGCGCGCCGATCAGATTGCGCCGGGCGACGGCGCGGACATCACGGCGCTTGCCGGGCGTGGCGGAAGCCTGAAAAGGCCGTGTTCGGCTCCGCGATCGAAGACTTCTACCTCACCAATCCGATCGCGCGGGCGTCCGTCATCATGGCGGAATGCTCGGTGCTCGCCGAGGGCCGCAGCGCGCCTCACCGCGGCGGAGTAGCCGACATGGCCGAATTGTGGACCGACTATATCTGGCCGCTGCTCATCATCGTCGCGCAGAGCGTGCTTTTGCTCGTCCTGCTCCTCATCGTCACCGCTTATGTGCTCTACGCCGATCGCAAGATCTGGGCAGCGGTGCAGATCAGGCGCGGCCCCAACGTGGTCGGTCCCTGGGGCCTGCTGCAATCGTTCGCCGATCTGCTCAAGTTCATCGTCAAGGAGCCGATCATACCCGCCGGCGCCAACAAGGGCGTGTTTCTGCTGGCGCCGCTTGTCACCGCGGTACTTGCGCTCTCCGCCTGGGCGGTGATCCCGGTGAACGCCGAATGGGCAATCGCCGATCTCAATATCGGCGTTCTCTACATTTTCGCGATCTCCTCGCTGATGGTCTACGGCGTGATCATGGCGGGCTGGTCGTCGAACTCGAAATATCCATTCCTCGTCGTCGCTGCGCTCGGCGGCGCAGATGGTGTCCTACGAAGTCTCCATCGGTTTCGTCATCATCACCGTCCTGCTGTGCGCAGGCTCGCTCGAATCTGTCCGCGATCGTCGAGGCGCAGGACGGCAATTGGGGAATGTTCAACTGGTATTGGCTGCCGCTGTTTCCGATGTTCGTGATCTTCTTCATCTCGGCGCTGGCGGAAACCAACCGGCCGCCCTTCGACCTGGTGGAAGCCGGATCCGAACTGGTCGCGGGCTATGCGGTGGAATATTCCGCGACGCCGTTCCTGCTGTTCTTCCTCGGCGAGTACATCGCCATTCTCACGATGTGCGCCATGGCGACCATCCTGTTCCTCGGCGGCTGGCTGCCGCCGTTTCCGGTCGCGCCGTTCATCTGGGTCCCGGGCGTGATCTGGTTCGCGCTCAAATGCCTGTTCATGTTCTTCATGTTCGCCATGGTGAAGGCCATCGTTCCGCGCTACCGCTACGACCAGCTCATGCGGCTGGGCTGGAAGGTGTTCCTGCCGCTTTCGCTTGCCATGGTCGCGATCGTCGCGGGCGTCTTGCAATATTGCGGCGCTGGTGCCGAGATGACGGGGAGCGGCATGATCGACTTGTCGCTTGCCGGCCTCCTGGGAGCGTTCCTCGGGCACTGTGGCGGCGGCGGTGGCCTACGGCCCGCTTCTGGCATTCGCCGAGCGCAGCTTCTGGCCGCGCGATCCCGCCGCAGAGCGCGGAGGAACGCAGCGCATTCGAGCGGAAGATTCCGCTGCTGCGCCGGGCAGTGCTTGCGGTCGACATCATTGTGCTTCGCCGGCCTCGGCTATTGGCTCGGGCAGATGATCGGCGGCTGATCGAGATGCCGTGGCAGGACGTCCTGCCCGAAAGGATGACACCATGAGGCTGGACCGGGCCGCCCGCTCGCTGTTTCTGGAGGAGTTCGTATCGGCGCTTCGTGCTCGCGATGCGCTACTTCTTCAAGCCGAAGCCGACGCTCAACTATCCGTTCGAGAAGGGGCCGATCTCGCCGCGCTTTCGCGGCGAGCACGCGTTGCGCCGCTATCCCAACGGCGAGGAACGCTGCATCGCCTGCAAGCTGTGCGAGGCGATCTGCCCGGCGCAGGCCATCACGATCGAGGCCGGACCGCGCCGCAACGACGGCACGCGCCGCACCACGCGCTACGACATCGACATGGTCAAATGCATCTATTGCGGGCTTTGCCAGGAGGCCTGCCCGGTCGATGCCATCGTCGAAGGGCCGAACTTCGAGTTCGCCACCGAGACGCGCGAGGAGCTTTACTTCGACAAGGAGCGCCTGCTTGCGAACGGCGACCGCTGGGAGCGCGAGATCGCCAAGAACATCGCGCTCGATGCGCCGTATCGGTGAGGACATGAGACACGACAACGGCCAATCGCCTCATCCTGAGGAGCGCCGGCCGCTCTCGGATAGATCCGGCCTGGGTTGCGCGCCTTGCGGGGCGGCGGGCCTGTCCGCGGGGACATACGCATGATTTTCCCCGCGGTCTTCTTCTATCTTTTCGCCGGCGTGTGCATCGCCGCGGCCTTCATGGTGATCGCGTCGAAGAACCCCGTGCATTCGGTGCTGTTTCTGATCCTCGCCTTCGTCAACGCCGCCGGGCTGTTCATCCTCATGGGCGCGGAGTTCCTGGCGATGATCCTCGTCATCGTCTATGTCGGCGCGGTCCTGGTGCTGTTCCTGTTCGTGGTGATGATGCTCGACGTCGATTTCGCCGAGCTGCGTCAGGGCTTCTTGCAATATCTGCCGATCGGCGCGTTTCTCGGCATCATGGTCCTCACCGAGCTGGTGCTGGTGGTGGGCACCTGGGCGATCGGCCCCGACGTGGAACATGCGATCACGTCGCCGATCCCGCCGATCGCCAGAATGCTCAATGCCGAGGCGCTCGGGCATGTGCTGCTACACGCAGCTATATCTATTTCTTCCAGGCCGCAGGCGTCGTGCTGCTGGTGGCAATGATCGGCGCAATCGTGCTGACGCTGCGCCACAAGCCCAACGTCAAGCGCCAGAACATCGCCGGAACAGGTCGCGCGCACCAAGGCGACGGCCATCGATATCGTCAAGGTGCGGCCCGGCCAGGGTCTGTAGGAAGCTCGCAGGGGAACGATATGACCATCGGCCTCGGCCACTATCTCACGGTGGCCGCCATCCTGTTCACGATCGGCGTCTTCGGCATCTTCCTCAACCGGAAGAACGTGATCATCATTCTGATGTCGATCGAGCTGATCCTGCTCGCGGTCAACATCAATCTGGTCGCCTTCTCGACCTTTCTCGGCGACCTGGTGGGCCAGGTGTTCGCGCTACTGGTGCTGACCGTGGCGGCCGCCGAAGCCGCCATCGGACTCGCCATTCTGGTCGCCTACTACCGCAATCGCGGCTCGATCGCGGTCGAGGACATCAACCTGATGAAGGGCTGAGAGAGGCATGTATTACGCGATCGTCTTCCTGCCGCTGCTCGGCGCGATCATCGCGGCGCTGATCACGCTCGCCGGCGCGCGCGCACGCTATTCCGGCGGGCCGCCGGACGCCGGCGCCGAGGATCACGCCCACGGTCCGGTGGACGAGAGCCATGCGCGCGCCGCGCCGTCGCCGCATGGCCGCATGCGGTCCTCGATGCGTCCCATGGCGAACCGGACGTGCCGCAGCCGCCGGCGGCGGGCTCGCGCGCCGCCGAACTCGTGACCACCGTGTTTCTGTTCGCCTCGATGGTGCTGTCGTGGTTCGCCTTCGCCGACGTCGGGTTCGGCCATCACGACAGCCACGGCGCGATCTTTTCCTGGATGACGTCGGGCGATCTCAAGGTCGACTGGGCGCTGCGCATCGACACGCTCACCGTCGTCATGCTGGTGGTCGTCACCACCATCTCCTCCTTCGTCCACCTCTATTCCATCGGCTACATGGCGGACGACCCGTTCCGGCCGCGCTTCTTCTCGTATCTGTCGTTGTTCACCTTCGCCATGCTGATGCTGGTGACGGCGGACAATCTCGTGCAACTGTTCTTCGGCTGGGAGGGCGTCGGGCTGATGAGCTATCTGCTCATCGGCTTCTGGTATCAGAAGCCGGAGGCGAACGCCGCCGCCATCAAGGCCTTCATCGTCAACCGCATCGGCGATTTCGGCTTCTCGCTCGGCATCTTCGCGGTGTTCCTGATGACCGGCGCGGTCGACTTCGACACCGTTTTCGCGCAGGCGCCCGCGCTCACCGGCAAGACCATTCATTTCCTCGTCCTGGGACGTGGATGCGCTCACGCTGATCTGTCTTCTCCTGTTCATGGGCGCGATGGGCAAATCGGCCCAGTTCCTGCTGCACACCTGGCTGCCCGACGCCATGGAAGGGCCGACGCCGGTCTCGGCGCTGATCCACGCCGCCACGATGGTGACGGCGGGCGTGTTCATGGTGGCGCGGCTCTCGCCGCTGTTCGAGCTGGCGCCGAACGCGCAGACGTTCGTCACCTTCATCGGCGCCACGACCGCGTTCTTCGCCGCCACCATCGGCCTCGTGCAGAACGACATCAAGCGCATCATCGCCTACTCGACCTGTTCGCAGCTCGGCTACATGTTCGTCGCCATGGGCACGGGCGCCTATTCCAGTCGGCATGTTCCACCTGTTCACGCACGCCTTCTTCAAGGCGCTGCTGTTCCTCGGTTCCGGCTCGGTGATCCTGGCGATGCACCACGAGCAGGACATCCGGCACATGGGCGGGCTGAAGGACAAGATCCCGTTCACCTATTGGACGATGGTGATCGGCACGCTCGCGCTCACCGGTTTTCCGCTCACCGCCGGCTACTTCTCCAAGGATGCCATCATCGAGGCGGCCTATGTGAGCACCAACCCGATGGCGCTCTATGCCTTCGGGATGACCGTCATTGCGGCGGCGCTGACCGCGTTCTATTCCTGGCGACTGATCTTCATGACGTTCCACGGCAGCCCGCACGACCGCCATCACTATGAGGAGGCGCGTGAGAGCCCGATCGGTGATGCTGATTCCGCTCGGCTTCCTCGCCGCCGGCTCGATCTTCGCCGGCTATCCGTTCAAGGAGCTGTTCGTCGGCCACGGGGTCGCGGAGTTCTTCCGCGATTCGCTCAAATTCGGACCGACCAACCATATTCTCGAAGACATGCATCACATTCCTTACCTGGCCAGCATCGCCCCGACCGTGATGATGGCGATCGGCTTCGTCATTGCGTGGGAGTTCTACATCCGCCGGCCGGAACTGCCGGCGGAGCTCGCGCGCCAGCAGGAGCCGCTCTACAAGTTCCTGCTCAACAAGTGGTACTTCGACGAGCTCTACGACTTCCTGCTGGTTCGCCCCACGCTGTGGCTGGGCCGCGTGCTGTGGAAGTACGGTGACGGCTGGGTGATCGACGGTCTGGGGCCGGACGGCATCTCGGCGCGTGTGCTCGACGTGACGCGCGGCGTGGTGCGGCTGCAGACCGGCTACCTCTATCACTATGCCTTCGCCATGCTGATCGGCGTCGCCGCCCTCATCACCTGGTTCATGTTCGGCGCACGGGTGGGCTGACCATGAGCTGGCCGATCCTCTCCGTCACCACCTTCCTGCCGCTCGTCGGCGCGCTGTTCATCATGGTGCTGCGCAGCGACGGCGAGGCGGAGAAGCGCAATGCGCGCTGGATCGCGCTCTGGACCACGCTGATCACGTTCGCGATCTCGCTGATCATGATCTACCGGTTCGACCCGAGCTCGCCGGAGTTTCAGTTCGTGGAGAGGCGGCCCTGGCTCGCCGGCACGATCACCTACTACATGGGCGTCGACGGCATCTCACTGCCGTTCGTCGTGCTCACGACCGCGCTGATGCCGGTCTGCATCATCGCGAGCTGGTTGCCGATCCAGCAGCGCGTCAAGGAATACATGATTGCGTTCCTGGTGCTCGAGACGCTCATGATCGGCACCTTCGCGGCGCTGGATCTCGTGGTGTTCTACCTGTTCTTCGAGGGCGGCCTGATTCCGATGTTCCTGATCATCGGGGTGTGGGGTGGCCCGCGCCGCGTCTATGCCAGCTTCAAGTTCTTTCTCTACACGCTGCTCGGTTCCGTGCTGATGCTGCTCGCCATCATGGCGATGTACTGGGATGCCGGCACCACCGAAATACCCGCGCTCCTGCGGCACGGCTTTCCGCGCGGCTTGCAGACCTGGGCGTGGCTCGCCTTCTTCGCTTCGTTTGCGGTGAAGCTGCCGATGTGGCCGGTGCACACGTGGCTGCCGGACGCACACGTCGAGGCGCCGACCGCCGGGTCGGTGATCCTTGCCGCCATCCTGTTGAAGATGGGCGGATACGGCTTCTTGCGCTTTTCGCTGCCGATGTTTCCGGCGGCCTCGCACGATCTTGCCCCGATGGTTTTCGCGCTCTCTGTCGTCGCGGTGATCTACACCTCGCTGGTGGCGCTGGTGCAGGAGGATATGAAGAAGCTCATCGCCTATTCCTCCGTCGCGCATATGGGCTTCGTCACCATGGGCATCTTCGCCGCGACCGCGCAGGGCGTGGCCGGCGGCATCTTCCAGATGATCTCCCACGGCATCGTGTCGGCGGCGCTGTTTCTGTGCGTAGGCGTGGTCTACGACCGCATGCATACCCGCGAAATCGCGGCTTATGGCGGCCTCGTCAACCGAATGCCGCTCTATGCCGCGGCGTTCATGGTGTTCACGCTCGCCAATGTCGGGCTGCCCGGCACCTCGGGTTTCGTCGGCGAGTTCCTCGCCCTCATCGGCACCTTCAAGGTGAATACCTGGGTGGCAACGCTGGCGACCATCGGCACCATCCTGTCGGCCGCCTACGCGCTGTGGCTCTACCGCAAGGTCGTCCTGGGCGCGCTGACCAAGCCGAGCCTGGCATTGATCAAGGACCTCAACTATCGCGAGATCATCACACTCGGTCCGCTGGTGATTCTGACCATCCTGTTCGGCATCTACCCCAAGCCGGTGCTCGACTTCTCGGCGGCTTCGGTTGCGCAACTGCTCGAGAACTACGAGCGCGCGCTCGGCGCGGCGAAGGCCGCCGCCTTGCTGGCGCATTGACCAGAGGCCAGTCCGTCGATGCCCGACACGCTCGAAATTCCCGCGCTGCTGCCGGCTCTGCCGGAAATCGTGCTTGCGCTCGGCGCCATGGCGCTGCTGATGGTCGGCGCATTCCGTGGCGAGCAGGCAGCCAGAGCATCGACGGCGCGGCGATCCTGCTGTTGATCCTCACCGGCGCCGTCATTGTCTGGCTGCCGGCGGGCAAGCTCGTCACCTTCGGCGGCAGCTTCGTCGTCGACAGCTTCGCCCGCTTCCTCAAGCTTCTGGCGCTGACCGGATCGGCGGCGGCGATCCTGATGTCCACCGATTATCTCGCGGCCGAGAAGCGGCAGCGGTTCGAATATTCGATCCTGATCCTGCTGGCGACCACCGGCATGATGATGCTCATCTCGGCGGCCGACCTGATCGCGCTCTATCTCGGGCTCGAGCTGATGAGCCTCGCGCTCTACGTGGTCGCCGCCATCGATCGCGATTCCGTGCGCTCGACCGAGGCGGGGCTCAAATATTTCGTCCTGGGCGCCTTGTCCTCGGGCATGCTGCTTTACGGCGCGTCGCTGGTCTACGGCTTCACCGGCACGGTGAGCTTTGCCGGCATCGCCAAGGCGGCGACCCAGGGCGGCGCGAGTGCCGGACATCTGGGCCTGGTGTTCGGGCTCGTTTTCCTGTTCGCCGGCTTCTGCTTCAAGGTCTCGGCGGTGCCGTTCCATATGTGGACGCCCGACGTCTATGAGGGCGCGCCGACGCCGATCACCGCCTTCTTCGCCGCCGCGCCCAAGGTCGCCGGCATCGCCATGTTCGTGCGCACAACCATCGTGGCGTTTCCGGGCGTGGTCGACGCAATGGCAGCAGATCGTGGTGTTCGTCGCCATCGCCTCGATGGCGCTCGGCGCGTTCGCGGCCATCGGCCAACGCAACATCAAGCGGCTGATGGCATATTCCTCCATCGGTCACATGGGCTTTGCGCTGGTGGGACTCGCCGCCGGCACGCAGGAAGGCGTGCAGGGCGTTCTGGTCTACATGGCGATCTATGTCGCCATGACGCTCGGAACGCTTCGCCTGCATCCTGTCGATGCGCCGCGACGGCCAGATGGTCGAGAACATCAGCGATCTCGCCGGCCTCGCCCGCACCAAGCCGGCGATGGCCTTCTTCCTCGCCATGCTGTTGTTCTCGCTCGCCGGCATTCCGCCGCTCGCGGGCTTTTTCGCCAAGTTTTACGTCTTCCTGGCCGCGATCCAGGCCGGCCTGTTCACGCTCGCGGTGATCGGCGTCGTCACCAGCGTCGTGGGCGCCTATTACTATCTGACCATCGTGAAGATCATGTATTTCGACGAGCCGGCCAGACCGTTCGAGCCGATGCCGATCGAGCTCAAGGCGGTGCTTGCGGTCACCGGCCTGTTCAATCTCCTGTTCTTCATCTATCCAGGCCCGCTGGTTGATGCGGCCAACGCGGCGGCGAAGTCGTTGTTCTGAATGCAGCTGATTCTGAATGAAACTGGACGCCAGGGCGAGCGCGGCGGGCGTGCGGCTTGTTGCGCACGAGGTGCTCGGCTCGACCAACGCGGAAGCCTTGAGCCTTGCGCGTCAAGGCGAGCGCGGCCCGCTCTGGGTGGTCGCCGATCGGCAGACCGCCGGCCGCGGGCGGCGCGGCCGCACCTGGATATCGCAGCCCGGCAATCTCTACGCCAGCCTGTTGCTCACGGCGTCCGCGCCACCGGAGCATTGGCCGGAACTTTCGTTCGTCGCGGCGCTCGCGGTCGCACGATGCGGTCGTGGAGGTCGCTCCCGACCTCAAGCCGCGGCTGGCGATCAAGTGGCCGAACGATCTGCTGCTGGCCGGCGCCAAGTTCGCCGGCATCCTGATCGAAGGCGAGGACGGCGAGCGGTCGCCATCGGCATCGGCATCAATTGCGCAGGTCACCCCGCCGGCATGGACTATCCCGCTACCGATCTCGCCGCGGCCGGTGCGCCGGTTTCGCCCGCCGCGCTTGTTCGGCGCACTATCGGTCAAGATGATCGGACGCATCGCGCAATGGAATGGCGGCGAGGGCTTCTCGACCGTCCGCGCGGATTGGCTCGCGCGCGCAGCCGGGCTGGGTGAAGACGTGCGCGTGCGTCTTGCCGACCGCGAGATTATCGGCCGCTTCGAGGCGATCGACCATGCCGGCAGCCTCGTGCTGCGCTTGCCCGACGGCAAGACCACGACTATCGCGGCGGGCGACGTGTTCATGTTGCCGGCGCCGTCCCCGGCAAGGCGAGCTGATCGGAATACATGATGGTGCGCCCGTCCGACGAACTTGTTTTCGCGCCGCTCGGCGGGGTCGGCGAGATCGGCATGAATCTCGCGATCTACGGTTTCGGTGACGAGCACCGGCGGCAATGGATCGCGGTCGATCTCGGCGTTGCCTTCGCCGACGACGCGCTCCCGGCGTCGACCTCATCCTGCCGGATATCAGCTATCTGGTGGAGCAGCGTCGCAATATCCTCGGCCTGGTGCTCACCCACGCGCACGAAGATCATTTCGGCGCAGTGCTCGATCTCTGGCCGCGGCTCAAGATCCCGATCTATGCCACGCCGTTTACCGCCGCGCTGCTGGAAGCCAAGCGCGAAAGCGAGCCCGGTGCGCCCGAAATCCCGGTGAACATCGTGCCGCTTGGCGGCCGGTTCACCCTCGGGCCCGTTCGACATCGAACTCGTGTCCATGGCCCATTCGATCCCGGAATCGAACGGACTGATCATCCGCACTCCGCTCGGCACCGTTCTGCATACCGGCGATTGGAAGATCGATCCGACGCCGGTCATCGGCCCGCCGACCGACGAAGCGAAGCTGCGCGCACTGGGCGACGAGGGCTGTCTCGCGCTGATCGGCGATTCCACCAATGCGGTGCGCGAGGGCCGCTCGCCCTCCGAAACCGATGTTGCAAAATGCCTCGCCGAGCTGATCCGGACCGCGCCCGCGCGGGTCGCGGTCACGACCTTCGCGTCGAACGTGGCGCGCCTGCGCGTGGTCGCGGAAGCCGCCGCCGCCTGCGAGCGCGAGGTCGTTCTGGTCGGCCGCGCCATGGAGCGCATCTCGCAGGTCGCGCGCGAGACCGGCTATCTCGACGGCATCCAGGATTTTCGCTCGGTCGATGATCTACGGGCACCTGCCGCCGGACAAGGTGCTCGCGCTCTGCACCGGCAGCCAGGGCGAACCGCGCGCCGCGCTTTCGCGCATCGCCCAGGACGATCATCCCGAGGTCGCGTTTTCGCGCGGCGACCGCGTGATCTTTTCCTCGCGCGCCATTCCCGGCAACGAGAAGGCGGTGATGCGGGTGATCAACGGCCTGGTGTCACCAGGGCATCGAGGTGATCACCGACCGCACCCATCTCGTGCATGTCTCCGGCCATCCGCGGATGGACGAGCTCAAGGACATGATCGGCTGGGTGCGGCCGCAAATCCTCGATGCCGGTCCATGGCGAAGCCCTTGCACATGGCCGAGCATGCCGCGCTCGCGCGGCGCGCCGGCGTCGGCCAGGTGGTTCTGTGCCGCGACGGCGAACTGCGTGCGGCTGGCGCCCGGCGGCGCCGGCAAGATCGACGAGGTGCCGGCGGGACGGCTCTACAAGGACGGCTCGCTGCTGGTCAGCGCGGACGAGCGCACGGTGGCCGACCGCCGCCGGCTCGGGTTTGCCGGGGTGGTTTCGATCGCGCTCGCGATCAGCGACCGTGGCGAGCTGATCGGCGATCCGCAGGTGACGCTCACCGGCATTCCCGAAGCCGACGCGCTCGGACACAGGATCGAGGACATCGCCTATGACGCGGCCATGGGAGCCTTCGGATCGATGCCGCGTCAACGCCGGCGCGATCCGGAAGCGGTGGGCGAGGCGGTCCGGCGTGCGATCCGCGCGGCGCTCAGCGCGACCTGGAACAAGAAGCCCACATGCCACGTCCATGTGCTCGAGGTGTAATGTTGCCGTCCAAAGGGCGGTTGGAGGGAGGGTAGCCGTGACCAGAACATCGTGTTATCTCGCGACCGCACTGCTTGCTTGCGCGTCCCGAGCATTCGCGCAGGATTTTCCAACGCGGTTCGTCACGATCGTGGCGCCGTTCCAGGCGGGCGGCCCTTCCGACACGGTCGCACGGCTCATCGCCGTGCCGATGTCCAAGGCCCTGGGGCAGCAAGTCGTGATCGAGAATGTAACCGGCGCGGGCGGGACGCTGGGCTCGGCACGCGTGGCGAAGGCCGCGCCTGACGGCTACACGCTCGTCATCTCGGGCTCCGGCACGCATGCCGCGGTCGAGCAGCTTTACGCCAATCCGCCTTACCGCGCGCTTGATTTCGAGTCGGTGGGCCTCGTCAACACGACGCCGGTCGTGATCGTAGGCAAGCGCGATTTTCCCCCAATACGCTGCAGGAGCTGGTCGCCTACCTGCGCGCCAATGAAAAGACCGTCACCGAGGCGGACGCCGGCGTCGGCTCGGTCTCGCATCTCGCCTGCTCGGTGTTCCATTCGCTGATCGGCATCAAGCCGACCGTGGTGTCGTATCGCGGCACGCCACAGGCGACCCAGGATGTTCTGGCGGGAAACGTGGATTTTCTGTGCAACCAGATCGTCAACATCGTCGAGCACGCGAAGGTCGGGTCGCTCAAGGCCTACGCGGTCACAGGCGAGACGCGCTCCGCGATGCTCCCGAATGTTCCGACCACCACCGAGGCCGGATTGCCGGACTTCAAGCTCACGGTCTGGTATGGCCTCTCCGCGCCCAAGGGCACGCCGGCGCCGATCGTGGCGAAGCTCAACCAGGCACTGTCGGTCGCCATGGACGATCCGATCGTGGTCAAACGGTTTGCTGATCTTGGATACGACGTCGCGCCTCCACCACAGCGTTCACCGGCCGCCTTCGAAGAGTTCATGCGCAAGGAAGTCGATCTCTGGGCGAGGGTGCTCGGCTCGATCAAGCCGGCGAACAGCCCATGATCTGGCAGCCGGAGCGCGAGATCGAGATTGTGGCGGGCACGCCGCCCGGTGGCGGGCTGGATCGCTCGGCGCGGGCCCTGCTCAAGGCGCTCACGGCCAACAGGCTCATCGAGGTGCCGATCAAGGTGGTCAATGTGGGCGGCGAGGGCGGACGCAAGGCGTGGCGCCACGTCGAGCAATACGCCCGCGACGGCCATGTGATCGGGATCAGCTCACCCAATATGACCGCCGACTACCTGATCGGCGTGACCAAATCGGATCCGGAACGGTTTGCGCCGCTGGCGATCCTGTACAGCGAGTACATCGCGTTCGTCGCCCGCTCCGACTCGGCAATCCGCAGCAGCGCCGATCTAGTCGGAGGCTTGGCGCGGAACGCCGTCACGATCGCGCTCTCCACCTCGCTGGGCAATTCCAATCACGTCGCGGTAGCGAAGGTGATCCGCCATGCCGGCGGAGACACGCGCGCGGCAAAGATCCGCGTGTTCGATACCGCGCTCGATGCGGTCGCGGACGTGGTTGCCGGTCATTCCCGATATCGGCGCCATCACGGCGGCGAGCGCCGTGCCGGAGCTTGAGGCCAGCCAACTTCGCGCCATCGCCATTTCCTCGCCGACACGCCTGCCAGGACCCTATGCGGCGGCGCCGACCTGGATCGAACAGTCGATCGATTGCGTCGTCGGGTCCTGGCGCGGCGCGAGCGGGCCGCCGGAACTGGGCACCGCTGAGATCGCTTTCTGGCAAGCCATGCTCGCGGCGGCGACCCAAACCGAGGAATGGAAGTCGGACCTCGATGCGTCATTTCTGGACCGAGATGTATCTCGATGGCGCCGAGTTGCAGCGATATCTCAAGCGCGAACGCACCGAAATGAGGGCCGTTCTCGGTGAGCTCGGCCTTCTCGCTGGCGGCGGCTGAGCAAGGTGGCTATGGAAGATTTGCAATCCGGCCGCGGGAGACAGGTCATGATCGGACGGCTCAACCATGTGGCCATCGCGGTTCGCGACATCGCCAAGGCCGCGAACGTCTATCGCCAGACGTTGGGCGCGCAGGTCTCCGAACCGGTGCCGCAGCCCGACCACGGTGTGACCACGGTTTTCATCACGCTGCCGAATACCAAGATCGAGTTGCTCGAGCCGCTCGGACCAGAGTCGCCGATCGCAAAGTTTCTCGATCGCAATCCGGACGGCGGCATTCACCATGTCTGTTACGAGGTCGACGACATCCACGCCGCGCGGGACAAGCTCAAGGCGCAGGGCGCGCGCGTGCTGGGCGACGGGAATGCGAAGATCGGCGCACACGGCAAGCCGGTGCTGTTCCTGCACCCGAAGGATTTCTGCGGCACGCTGGTCGAGATCGAGCAGGCGTGAACTGCTCCGCGACAGGTGGTGCTGTGTTGCGGGGCAAGAACGTCAGCGCCGTTGCCGGCGTTGGTCACTGATGTCGCTACCGACCTCGATCGCGATCTATTTCATCATCTGGTGGGCGGTTCTGTTCGCCGTTCTGCCGTGGGGCGTACGCAGCCAGCGGGAAGACGGTGCGATCGCGCCGGGCAGCGATCCCGGCGCGCCCGCCATCCCGAATGTCAGACGCAAGCTCGTTTGGACCACGATCATCGCCGGTCTCGTATTTGCGCTGTGGTACGTCGTTTACACTTACCGGCTGATCGCGCTCGACGATCTCGCCGCCTTGCTCGGCGTCGCGCCGCGTTAGCTGGATCGTTTCCTGCTGAGCCTGCGGTTGTGCCGATGCTAGTACGGCCCCTGGCGCGGTCGTCGACGCGCATCGCGGCCGTAGCTTTGGGGGCCAGCAGTGTAGTTTTGATTGGGCACGCAAGACCCCCGATGCCCACGATGTCCGCCCGGCACTGCGCGTAGGTGTAAAAACCGCAATTGGTGCCACCGAGGACGTCGCGCGCGCACCAAGCGCCGTCGGCGAGCGCGTCGATGCTGGTCAAGGACACCGCTGCCAGTGCGGTCGCGGCGAGAATGATGGTTCGCATGAAAGTCTCCTCGGCAGATGATGCATCCACCGACGGCATTGTAGCCGCATCGTGCTTGATGTGGTGCGTGCAGGCGGGCTGATCGCGGATAAGTGTACGCCGTCTGCTGGCGCAGAGGGTGCAAGTGGTGCCGCGCGGTGTGAGAGCTGCGCGCGGCGAACGCCTCAAAAAATCGCGCTCGACGATCTCGCCAACATGCTCGGCGTCGTGCCGCGCTAGCTGGCGAAGTATTGCTCGCGTCGAGAACGGCGCCGATCCTAGTATGAGCGCGGCCGTCGATGCGTATCGCGGCCGTAGCCTTTGGTAAGCGCCGTTGTAGCCTTGGAAGGACGGGTTGAGGGAACACGATCCGCCGATCCCGCTGATGTCGGCTTGGCACTGCGCAAAGGTGTGAAATCCGCAATTGGTGCCGCCGCGGGTGTCGCGGGCGCACCAGGCGCCGTCGGCGTGCGCTGGGATGCTGGTCAGGGACATCGCGGCCAGTGCGGCGGCGGCGAGAAAGATCGTTCGCATAAAAGCCTCCTTGGCGAGTGAACCATGCATCAAGCGTATTGCAACGGCCTTGTGTCCGATGTGATCGCCAACACATCTGCGCGGTCTATTCGATGAATGCGCCGTGCGAACCGCAGGGCTCAAAAAGTTGAGCAGGGCCGAGGCCCTGCTCCCAAGACGCGCATATAAACCGGAATTTTTGTGTTTCGAGCGAGACGGCCGCGGCTTTGCGCCGACTTATCCTCCCAAGACTTGGACCGCGTGGCCGACGGCGCCGGAGATTGCTTAGCGCTTCGACCTCACGCATTTCAACAATATCCGATCTCGTTTGACTTGTCACGCGAAGTAATAGCGTCAGCAAATTCTGAAAATCCATGTTATTTAGTTTGCAGTGCACCATAAAGCCGGGCGATACTCACCAAAGCAGACGTAATAGCCAGCAGAAGACCTTGATAGCTCTTGTGTTTTCGGAGGCGATCCGGCTTCACTCCGTGGTCTTCCGAGGAAACCGATTCTCAAATCACCATGCGCCTATCCCGCTACTTCCTGCCGATCCTGCGCGAGACCCCGAAAGAGGCGGAGATCGTCTCTCACCGCCTGATGCTGCGCGGCCGGACTGATCCGCCAGGAGGCCGCCGGCATCTACGCCTGGCTGCCGCTCGGCTTTCGCGTGCTCAAGAAGATCGAGCAGATCGTGCGCGAGGAGCAGGACCGCGCCGGCGCGATCGAGACTGCTGATGCCGACGCTGCAGCTCGGCCGATCTCTGGCGCGAGAGCGGCCGCTACGACGCCTACGGCCACGAGATGCTGCGCATCAAGGACCGGCACGAGCGCGAGATGCTGTATGGCCCGACCAACGAGGAGATGATCACGGAAATCTTCCGCGCCTATGTGCGCTCCTATCGCGATCTGCCGCACAATCTCTATCACATCCAGTGGAAATTCCGCGACGAGGTGCGCCCGCGCTTCGGCGTGATGCGCGGGCGCGAATTCCTGATGAAGGATGCCTATTCCTTCGATATCGACGAGGCCGCCGCGCCGCGTCTCCTACAACAAGATGTTCGTCGCCTATCTGCGCACCTTTGCGCGGCATGGGGCTGAAGGCCGATCCCGATGGCGGCCGAGACCGGGCCGATCGGCGGCGATCTCTCGCCATGAGTTCATCATTCTGGCGGAGACCGGCGAGATCCGGGGTCTTCTGCAACCGGGACGTATCTCGATCTTCCGGTTCCCGGCGAGGGCATCGACTTCGACGACTGATCGCTGACGCCTGCAGGCATCCGTCGACAAGTGGACCTCGACTCTATGCCGCGACGTCCGAGAATGTTCACGACGCCGCAGCGCTTCGAGCGCGACGTTCCGGCGGACAAGCGCCTGCACACGCGCGGCATCGAGGTCGGGCAGATTTTCTATTTCGGGACCAAATATTCCGAGCCGATGAAGGCGGTGGTCGACCGGCGCCGACGGCGTCGAGCGGCCGATCCACATGGGCTCCTACGGCGTCGGGCCGTCGCCGGCTGGTCGCCGCCATCATCGAGGCGTTCCACGACGATGCCGGCATCAAGTGGCCGGAGGCGGTGGCGCCCTTCCGGGTGGCGATCCTCAACCTCAAGCAGGGCGCCGCCGACACCGATGCGGCCTGCGAGCAGCTCTACCGCGACCTCACCGCCAAGGGGGTCGAGGTGCTCTACGACGATCTCGACCAGCGGCCGGGAGCGAAGTTCGCTACCGCCGACCTCATCGGCATTCCCTGGCAGGTCCTGATCGGGCCGAAGGGGCTTGCCGAGGGCAAGGTCGAGGTCAAGAAGCGGGCCGACGGCAGCCGCGAGCTGATGAGCGCCGGCCGATGCGGTCGAGCGACTGGCGCCATGAGCAGGGCGCGCTGTCCCGCTTGGGGCGGCCGGGCAGGGCCTGAAACGGCCAGAATCGTGTGAAATCCGGGAGGCGGGGAACAATCGATGCGCGAGACAAGCGGCACCCACCCTTTCGCTCCGTTCGAATGGATGCTGTCGCTGCGCTATCTGCGGGCGCGGCGGCAGGAGGGATTCATCTCGGTCAATGCCGCGTTTTCCTTCCTCGGCATCATGCTGGGCGTCGCCACGCTGATCATCGTGATGGCGGTGATGAACGGCTTCCGCAAGGAACTGCTCGACAAGATTCTGGGCCTCAACGGACACCTGCTGATCCAGCCGCTGGAATCAGCCGTTGACCGACTGGGAGGCGGTCGCCGAGCGCATTTCCAGGGTGCCCGGGGTCATCGCTGGCCGCGCCGATCGTCGAGGGCCAGGCGCTGGCGTCCTCGCCGTTCAATGCGTCCGGCGTGCTGGTGCGCGGCGTGCGCGCCGCCGATCTCGCCAAGCTGCCATCCGATCGCCAACAACATCCGGCAGGGCACGCTCGAAGGCTTCGACGCCGGGCAGGGGTGGCGATCGGACGGCGACTCGCCGATCAATTGTCGCTGCGCGTCGGCGACAGCGTGACGCTGGTTGCGCCGCGCGGCGCGGTCACGCCGATGGGCACGACGCCGCGCATCAAGCCCTACAAGGTCGCGGCCGTGTTCGAGAGTCGGCATGTCGGAATACGACTCCGCCTTCGTGTTCATGCCGCTGCCCGAGGCGCAGGCCTATTTCAACCGCGCCGGCGACGTCACCGCCATCGAGGTCTATGTCGACAAGCCGGACCAGATCGACCGCTACCGCAGGCTCATCACCGAAGCGGCCGGCCGCCCGATCTTCATGATCGACTGGCGCCAGCGCAACTCCACCTTCTTCAACGCGCTGCAGGTCGAGCGCAACGTGATGTTCCTGATCCTGACGCATCATCGTGATCGTGGCGGCGTTCAACATCACCTCCGGCCTGATCATGCTGGTGAAGGACAAGGGCCGCGACATCGGCATCCTGCGCACCATGGGCGTGACCCAGGGCGCCATCATGCGGGTGTTCATGATGACCGGCGCCTCGGTCGGCGTGGTCGGCACGCTCGTGGGTTTCCTGCTGGCGCTGCTGGTGTGCCTCAACATCGAGATCGATCCGCCGCTTCATCTCCTGGCTCACCAATACCGAGCTGTTCTCGCCCGAGCTCTATTTCCTCTCGAAGCTGCCCGCCGATCTCGATGTCGGCGAGACCACGGCGGTGGTGGTCATGGCGCTGGCGCTGTCGCTGCTGGCGACGCTCTATCCGGCTTGGCGCGCGGCGCGCCTCGATCCGGTCGAGGCGCTGCGATATGAGTGACGTGACGATCAACGACCAGCGCGGCGTCGCAGCCGGACGTCGATCCGGCGCGGAAGCACCGCCGATCCTGTTCCTGCACGGGATCGACCGGCACTACAGCCAGGGCGACGTGGTGCTGGACATCCTCAAGGGAGCCGAGTTCGCGATCTGGCCGGGGCAATCGGTGGCGCTGGTGGCGCCCTCGGGCGCCGGCAAGTCGACGCTTCTGCACGTTGCGGGCCTGCTGGAGCATCCGGACGCCGGCGAGGTCTATATCGACCAGGTTCCGACATCCGCGTCTCTCCGATGCCGAGCGCACGCGCATCCGGCGGATCGAGATCGGCTTCGTCTATCAATTCCACCATCTGCTGATGGAGTTCTCCGCGCTCGAGAACGTGATCATGCCGCAGATGGTCCGCGGGCTTGTCGCGTCCGGAAGCCGATCGCCGCGCGACGCGATCTGCTCGAGCTATCTCGGGCTCAAGGAGCGTCTCACGCACCGCCCGGCCGAGCTTTCGGGCGGCGAGCAGCAGCGGGTCGCGATCGCGCGCGCGGTCGCCAACGCGCCGCGCATTCTGCTCGCCGACGAGCCGACCGGAAATCTCGACCCGCGCACCTCCGACCACGTGTTCTCCGCGCTCACCCAGCTGGTGCAGGCTTCCGGCCTCGCGGTCGTCGTGGCCACCCACAACATGGACATCGCCGGGCGCATGGACCGCCGCGTCACCCTCAGGGACGGGCTGGTCATCGAGTTGGAGTAAGCGAACCTGCGCAAGTGCTTGCGCGGACGATCAGCGACCGGCTATTTCGGAACTTGAACCAGTGTTGCCAGCTGCTCCTGGGTGAGCGGCGCGGCGATATATTTGAACTTCACCGCATCGCCCATCATGTCCTCCAGCCCGACGATGCGAATGGGATCGATGCTGTCCTTGGTGATGAAATCGGGCGCCTGGCGGGCGAGACGATCACCGAGCCCCGACCAGGCCGCATAGGCCTTGATGGCGTCCGGGCTCGCATAGAGCCAATCGAGCGTCTCGCGGTAGGCTCTCACATATCGCGTCAGTGCATCCCTGCGTCGCTCGAGGGTATTCGCGTGCGCGATCCAGGCGCGGATCGTTTGATTCTGCACTTCCGGAATGTCGGCGCCCTTTGCCACCAGGCGAATGCGTCCATCTTCCACCGCGTCGAGCACGAACGGCGCCTGCGCGAACCCGATATCGACCTGCTTGGTCATCACCTGGGTGAGGGTGGAGGAATAATTCCCGGTCGCTTGCGGTACGAGACTGACCCCGAAATGCTTTGCGAGCGCCAACGCGAGCATGTGCGAGCTCGACCCGCTGGTCGAGATGCCGATGGTCTTGCCTTCGGCATCCTTCATGCCGCGAATGGCCGAGTCGGCGCGAACGTAATAAAGCTGGTCGCGGGCGCCGGTGAACGACGCGCCGATCATCCGGATTGGGGCGCCTTTGGAAAAAGCGCCGAACACCGCGTGCGTTCCGGGTCCGATGCCGACATCGACGCTGCCGGAGAGCACGACCTGGATGGTTTCGCCGCTTCCCTGGGTGTAGAGCACCTCGAGCGCGAGGCCGTGCTTCTTGAAGATGCCGGCGTTCTGGCCGAGCTCCGACACGCACTGCTCCCAGCCGCCGCGCTGTCCGACTGCGATCTTGAGCGCATCCTCCGCGGCAGCGGCGGCGTGCAAGAGCACCAGCGACAGCGTGGCGGCCAAGCCCCGGCGCAGCAAAAGTCGCGACATTTGCGTCCTCCCGCGTAGATGCACATGCTTATCACAATGCAGCACGGCGGATGAGGCGGCCGGGGTTGTCGCAGCGGCGTCCGAGCTTGACCGGAACAACACTCCCGATCGGGTGTTCAATCAGGCAGGTGGGCTTACGAGGACAGCGATGATGATGACCCGCGTCGCGTTTGCGCTGCTTGCGTCGGCAACTCTCGCGATCGATGTCCAACCGGCCGCCGCGGAGATCTACCGGCCTTGGTGCGTCCAGTACGGCGGCAGCGACGGCGACAACGGCACCACTTGCGCCTTCACCTCCTTCGAACAATGCATGATGACGGCGCGCGGGGAGGTGGGTTCTGCGTCCAGAACCCGTGGTACCTGGCATACGGAAGCGGTCAGAAAAGCCCCGAGAGCACTGGCTCGGGCAATCGCGCCGACGGCGGCGCTGAGATCGAGCGGCTGCCGCCGGTTGCGTCGGTCGCGATCGCGGTGATAGGTCGCTCGGATCGTGGGATCACGGAGCGCGCCACCAGACCACTCCATGACGTGCCTGACTTTGGAACAGAACAGTGAACTATGTTCATGTCCTGTTCTGTCGTGTGGGAGTTGGATATGGTCCGGGCCGTCGTTGAAGAAGCTGCTACGCTCGCCTCGCTGGCGTTGTTTCTGGGCATGATTGCGATCTGGGCGCAGGTTATCGCGACCCTCTGAGGCGCGGCTTACGGTCCGACCAGCCCGATAAGGTCCGGTCCAAGAGCCCGGGCCGAAAGCCCGGGATTACAAGCCACAGGAGTCTGGGGATAAGCCGCATCCGGTCGCCCCAGACAACGCTTGCGGTGGACAGCGCCCGCACCTCGCCCCCACATTCGCCCTGCAGCGAGAATCGTGAGGGTTGAATGCCGGGCTTCGTCCACCTGCATGTGCACTCGTCCTACTCGCTTGCTCGAGGGCGCGCTTGACGATTGCGCGGCTGGCCGAGCTCGCCAAGGCCGACCGGCAGCCGGCGCTCGCGCTCACCGACACCGACAACATGTTCGGGGCGCTCGAATTCTCCGACAAGATGGCGGCGGCGCGGCATCCAGCCGATCATCGGCTGCGCGCTCGCGCTCGATTTCGCCGATCAAGACAGCGGTGCACGGCGCGGCACAGGTCCGATGCCGGAGCGCCCGCGCATCGTTCTCCTGGCCGCGCGCGAGAGCGGCTACCGCAGCCTGATGCGCCTCAACTCGCGCGCGTTTCTCGAAACCGCCGCCGAACGAGCAGCCGCACCTCAAGCTGGCCTGGCTCGACGGCGAGAGCGACGGGCTTGATCGCGCTTGACCGGAGGCCCCGGCGGGCCGCTCGACGCCGCGCTCGCTCGGCGGCCAGGACCAGCTGGCGAACGGGCGCTGCGAGGCGCTCGCTGCGGCTCTTCGGCGACCGGCTCTACGTCGAGCTGCAGCGGCACGGCACGACCGCGGAACGCACCGCGGAGCCGGCGCTGGTCGAGCTCGCCTATGCGCGCGGCATCCCGCTCGTTGCCAGCCAACGAACCGTTGTTCGCGCGCCGGGAAGATTACGAGGCTCATGATGCGCTGATCTGCATCGCCGAAGGGCGGCTCATGGTCGAGACCGACCGGCGCCAGCTCACGCCCGAGCACCGCTTCAAGACCCGCGCGGAAATGGCCGAGTTGTTCGCCGACCTGCCCGAGGCGATCGCCTCGACGGTCGAGATCGCGCAGCGCTGCGCCTTCCGGCCGCGCGTGCAGGCGCCGATCCTGCCGCGCTTCTCGGTCGGCAGCGAGGGCGCGGCGGTCGACGAGGCGGCGGAGCTGCGCAAGCGCGCCGAGGCCGGGCTCGAACGCCGGATCAACAGCCATGGTGTCGCGCCCGGCCGCACGGTCGAGGACTACCGCGAGCGGCTGGCCTTCGAGCTCAACGTGATCGCAGGCATGAAATATCCCGGTTACTTCCTCATCGTCTCCGACTTCATCCAATGGGCGAAGGCGCAGGGCATCCCGGTCGGGCCGGGCCGCGGCTCGGGCGCGGGCTCGCTCGTCTCCTACGCGCTCACCATCACCGACCTCGACCCGCATGCGTTTCGGGCTCCTGTTCGAGCGCTTCCTCAATCCCGAGCGCGTGTCGATGCCCGATTTCGACATCGACTTCTGCCAGGACCGCCGCGACGAGGTCATCGGCTACGTGCAGGAGCGCTACGGCCGCGATCGCGTGGCGCAGATCATCACCTTCGGCACGCTGCAGGCGCGCGGCGTGCTGCGCGACGTCGGCCGCGTGCTGCAGATGCCCTACGGCCAGGTCGACAAGTTCTGCAAGCTCGTGCCGCAGAACCCGCTCAATCCGGTCACGCTCGGCCGCGCCATCGACGACGAGCCGCGGCTGCAGGCGGCGCGCGACAGCGATCCGGTGGTCGCGCGCGCCTTCGACATCGCGCAACAGCTCGAAGGGCTGCACCGCCACGCCTCGACGCACGCCGCCGGCATCGTGATCGGCGAGCGGCCGCTCACCGAGATGGTGCCGCTCTACCGCGATCCGAAGTCCGACATGCCGGTGACCCAGTTCAACATGAAATGGGTCGAGCAGGCGGGCCTCGTGAAGTTCGACTTTCTCGGGCTCAAGACGCTCACGGTGCTGCAGACCGCGGTCGCGCTGCTGCGCAAGCGCGGACATCGACATCGATCTCGCGGCGCATCCCGCTCGACGACGAAAAGACCTATGCCATGCTCGCGCGCGCCGAAGCGGTTGGCATCTTCCAACTGGAAAGTCAGGGCATGCGGCGCGCGCTGCTCGACATGCGGCCGGACCGCTTCGAGGACATCATCGCGCTGGTCGCGCTCTATCGGCCGGGTCCGATGGCCAACATCCCGACCTACTGCGCGCGCAAGCATCGCATGGAGGAGCCCGACTACATCCATCCCAAGCTCGAGCCGATCCTGCGCGAGACCTTCGGCGTGATCGTCTACCAGGAACAGGTGATGCAGGCGGCGCAGATCCTCGCCGGCTATTCGCTCGGCGAAGCCGACCTGCTGCGTCGCGCCATGGGCAAGAAAATCCGCAGCGAGATGCAGAAGCAGCGCGAGCCGCTTCGTGTCCGGATGCGTCGAGCGCGGCATCGATCGCGGCCAGGCCGAAACGATCTTCGAATTGCTCGAGCGTTTCGCCGACTACGGCTTCAACAAGAGCCACGCCGCCGCCTACGCGCTCGTCGCCTACCAGACCGCCTATATGAAGGCGAACTATCCGGTCGAGTTCCTGGCGGCCTCCATGACCCTCGACATGGGCAATACCGACAAGCTCGCCGAATTTCGTGCCGAGGCCGTGCGCCTCGGCGTCAAGGTCGAGCCGCCGTCGATCAACCGCTCGGGCGTCGCGTTCGAGGTGGAAGGCAACACCATCCACTACGCGCTCGCCGCGCTCAAAGGCGTCGGCCGCCAGGCGGTCGAGGCGATCGTCGAGGCGCGCGGCGAGCGTCCCTTCGCCGATCTTGCCGATTTTGCCGGCCGCGTCAACCCGCGCGCCGTCAACAAGCGCGTGCTGGAGAGCCTCGCCGCCGCCGGCGCGTTCGACGCGCTCGAGGCAAATCGCGCCCGCGTGTTCGCGGCCGTCGACACCATGCTCGCGACCGCGCAGCGCGCCCACGAGGACGTCGCGGTGGGACAGTCGGAACTGTTCGGCGGCGGGCCCGCCCGCATGCCGCTCGCGCTCGGCGACATCGAGCCCTGGCTTCCGGCCGAGCGGCTGCAGAAGGAGTTCGATGCCATCGGCTTCTTTCTCACCGGCCATCCGCTCGACGATTACGCCGCCACGCTCAAGCGCATGCGGGTGCAGTCCTGGGCCGAGTTTGCGCGCGCGGTGCGCACCGGCGCGAGCGTGCGGGCCGCGTCGCCGGCACCGTGGTCGCGCGCACCGGAGCGGCGCACCCGCACCGGCAGCAAGATGGGCATCATCGGGCTCTCCGATCCGACCGGGCATTACGAGGCGGTCGTCTTCTCCGAAGGACTGGCGCAGTTCCGCGACCTGCTCGAGCCGGGCGCGGCCGTGCTGCTGACGCTGTCGGCCGAACTGCAGGGCGACGATGTGCGCGCGCGCATCCAGATGGTGGAGCCGCTCGACCAGGCGGCCGCCAAGCTCTCAAAGGGCTGCGCGTCTTTCTGCGCGCCGAGGCGCCGATCGAGAGCGTCGCCAAACGGCTCGAGGCTCCGCGCGCCGCGGGCCGCATGGCGCAGGACCAAGGCGGAAGTCGCGCTGGTGCTGATGCTGGGCGAGGGGACCGAGGTCGAGGTCGAAGCTCCCGGGACGTTTCAGGGTCTCGCCGCAGATCGCCGGCGCCATCAAGGCGGTGCCGGGCGTGGTCGCGGTCGAGGCGGTGTAATCCATCCGCAGCCGCGCTAGTCTCCGGACCGCGCGTGGTGCCGATGGTCGCCGGATGCAATGACCCCGCCGCGCTCGCCCGGGAGGACAGCCATGAAAATCACTGATCGCGTGGCTTGGCGCTCGCGATGGCGCTCGCCGCCGCCGCTGCCGCGCTCGGCCCAGAACGCCGCCACGGTGCCGCAGTTCCAGGTCGATCCGTTCTGGCCCAAGCCGCTGCCGAACAACTGGCTGCTCGGGCAGGTCTCCGGCATCGCCACCGACAAATACGATCGCATCTGGGTCGTGCATCGGCCGGGCTCGCTCACGCCGCGCGAACGCGCGGCCGAGCAGAATCCGCCGGAAGCCAAGTGCTGCGTCGCCGCGCCGCCGGTGCTGCTGTTCGACCAGTCCGGCAACCTGATCCGCCACTGGGGCGGGCCGGGGCAGGGCTATCGAATGGCCCGAGAGCGAGCACGGCATCTTCGTCGACGACAACGATTTCGTCTGGCTCGCCGGCAACGGCAAGAAGGACGGCCAGCTCCTCAAGTTCACCATGGACGGCAAGTTCGTCCTGCAGATCGGCAAGTCAGGGCCAGGGCAACGACAGCAACTCGACCGAGCGGCTCGGCTCGCCGGCCGACGTCGCGGTCGACGTCGCCGCGAAGGAAGTGTTCGCCGCCGACGGCTACGCCAACCGCCGCGTGGTCGTGTTCGATCCGAGACCGGCGCCTACAAGCGCCACTGGGGCGCCTACGGCAAGCAAGCCGAGCGACGAGAAGACGCCGCCTACGATCCGGCGCAAGCCGCCGTCGCAGCAGTTCGGCAACCCGGTGCACTGCATCCGCCTCGACAAGGACGGCCTGGTCTACGTCTGCGACCGCACCAACAATCGCCTGCAGATCTTCCGCAAGGACGGCACCTTCGTCTCCGAGCACATCTTCGAGAAGGCGACGCGCGGCACCGGCTCGGTCTACGACCTCGTGTTCTCGCCCGACAAGGAGCAGACGTTCATCTACATGATCGACGGCATGAACGGCGAGGTGCGCATCGTCGACCGCGCCTCGAAGGAGACGCTCGGCGCGCTTCGGCCGGCCCGGGCGGCAGGTCGGGCAGTTCACCGCGCTGCACAACATCGCCGTCGACCGCCAGGGCAACATCTACACGGCCGAGGTGCAATACCGGGCAGCGGATACAGAAGTTCCGCCGGCTCGATCCGCAGAACTAACGAGCCGAGATCGCCGAGCGAGATCCAGCGACCCGACCGGACTCGGTCAGCGGGAGGGTGCCATGAGTTTGTTCTGCCGATGTCTTGCCGTGCTGTGCGCGCTCGATCGGCAACGGCCTCGCTCGCCGCGCGACTTCGATTGTCCGCGCGTCACCGGTGATCGTCCCCTATCCGGCGGGCGGGCAGCCGACGTCGCGGCCCGCTGGTGGCCGATCGCCTCGGAGCTCGGCCTGAAGAAGAGCTTCGTCATCGAGAACCGCGCCAGGCGCGACCGGCAATATCGGGACGGCTCGCGGTGGTCAATGCCAAGCCCGACGGCTGCACGCTGCTGGTCAATGCGCGCGGTCATCGCGACCTTTCCGTCGAGCTTCAGCAAGCTCGGATTCGACCCGGTCAAGGATTTGGCGCCGGTCGGCGGGATCGGCGTGACGCCGACCCTGCTGGTGGCGCCGAAATCGCTGCCGGCCGACGACCTCAAGGGCCTCGTGCAACTGAGCAGGCAGCGGCCCGACGGCTTGAGCTTCAGCACCGCCGGCTACGGGCTGCTGCAGCATCTGGCGGTCGAGGAGATGGCGCAGCGCACCGGCGCCAAGTTCGTGCACGTGGTCTACAAGGGCGGCGCGCAGGCCGCGACCGATCTGATCGCCGCGCGCGTCGATTTCGGCAGCTTCGCCGCCGGCTCGGTGATCCAGTTCGTGAAGAAGGCCAGCTCAAGCCCCTGGCCGTCGTCCAGGAGACCCGCTCGGACCTGTTGCCCGACGTGCCGACCACCGCCGAGCAGGGGCTGCCCGGCCTCGACGCCGGCGTTCATTTCATGCTGTACGCGCCGGCGGCGACGCCCGAAGGAGGTCGTTTCGATCCTCAGCGGCGAACTCAACAAGATCGTCGGCGATCCGGCCCTGAAGGAGCGTTTCGCCAATATCGGCTTACGACCCGACGCGCGACTCGCCCCGGACGCCGCGGCGGCGATCATGCGCAAGACCGGCGAGGTCTGGGCGCCCGCTGATCAAGCGCCTGAATATCAAGCTGGATTGACCGCGGCCGGATCGCCCAGGCGATCCTTGCGATCGGCCGATTCATGCCTATATAAGCCCGGCATCTCACACGCGGACCTTGGCCTCAACAGCCGTCCGGTGGCTCATTCCGACCGCTAGGTCAGAGGGAGCTCACGGGTCCGCGGCGGCTCAACCGGAGAACGACACATGTCGCTTCCTGACTTCTCCATGCGCCAGCTCTTGGAAGCTGGCGTTCATTTCGGCCATCAGGCCCACCGCTGGAACCCGAAGATGGCGGAGTACATCTTCGGCGCCCGCAACAACATCCACATCATCGACCTCGCCCAGATCGGTGCCGATGCTGCACCGCGCGCTGCAGGCGGTGAGCGACACCGTCGCCAAGGGCGGGCGCATCCTGTTCGTCGGCACCAAGCGCCAGGCGCAGGACGCCGATCGCCGAGGCGGCCAAGAAGTCGGCGCAGTACTACGTCAATTCGCGCTGGCTCGGCGGCACGCTCACCAACTGGAAGACCATCTCCGCACTCGATCTCGCGCCTGCGCAAGCTCGACGAGATGCTCGCGTCCGGCGAGGCGCAGGGCTACACCAAGAAGGAGCGGCTCGACGCTGCAGCGCGAGCGCGACAAGCTCGACCGCGCGCTCGGCGGCATCAAGGACATGGGCGGCCTGCCCGACCTCCTGTTCGTGATCGACACCAACAAGGAAGACATCGCCATCAAGGAGGCGCGGCGCCTCGGCATGCCGGTCGCGGCCGTCGTCGACACCAATTGCGATCCCGACGGCATCACCTATCGTCGTGCCCGGCAATGACGACGCCAGCCGCGCCATCACGCTCTATTGCGATCTGGTGGCGAAGGCCGCGATCGACGGCATCTCGCGCGCGCAGGGCGAACGCGGCGTCGATACCGGCGCTGCGGCCGAGCCGATCGCCGAGGAGCTGCCGGCGGCGGCCGAGGGACCCGGCTACGAGGTGCTGTCCGGTCCGCGCGGCGTCGCCGACGATCTCAAGAAGCTGCACCACGTCTCGCCCGACGATCGAGAAGAAGCTCAACGATCTCGGCATCTTCCATTATTGGCAGATCGCCGGGCTTGGGCCCGATGCCGCCCACACGATCGGCGAAGAGGTCGGCTTGCCCGGCCGCATGGAAGGCTGGATCGCGCAGTCGAAGGAATTGACCGCGGAGTAACGCACTCGGCGTCATGCCCGGCGCGTCCACGGCCTTCAACGTCACTGACGCAATCGGACTGTCAGTCGCGGCATGGCGTCGCGTCGAGCTGTCGGCCATGACGCCATAGAGGATCACAGTCATGGCCAACATCACCGCGCAGATGGTCAAGGAGCTCCGCGAGCGCACCGGCGCCGGCATGATGGATTGCAAGGCGGCGCTGCAGCGAGACCAACGGCGACATGGAAGCAGGCCGTCGACCTGCTGCGCAAGAAGGGGCTCGCCAAGGCCGCCAAGAAGGCCGGCCGCATCGCCGCCGAAGGCCTCATCGGTCTCGCGGTCGAGGGCCACGAAGGGCGTTCGTGGTCGAGGTCAATTCCGAGACCGATTTCGTCGCGCGCAACGATCTGTTTCAGGGCCTGGTCAAGATGATCGCCGACGTCGCGCTCACGGTCGGGACCGACGTCGAGAAGATCAAGGCGGCCAAGGTCGGCAGCATCACCATCGCCGACGCGATCGCCGACACCATCGCCAAGATCGGCGAGAACATGACGCTGCGGCGGGCGTCGCCGTTGTCGGTCGGCAACGGCGTGATCGCCAGCTACGTGCACAACTCGGTCGACGGAGGGCCTCGGCAAGATCGGCGTGCTGGTCGGCGCTCGAATCCGACCGGCAAGGCCGACGAGCTCAAGCGCTTCGGCCGCATGGTCGCGATGCACGTCGCCGCCTCCAATCCGCAGGCGGTCGATCCGTCCGGCCTCGATCCGGACGTGGTCCGGCGCGAGAAGGAGGTGCTCGCCGACAAGTTCAAGGCGCAGGGAAAGCCTGCGAATGTGGTCGACAAGATCGTCGAATCAGGGCTCAAGACCTTCTACAAGGAGGTCTGCCTGCTCGATCAGGCCTACATCCATGAGCCGGACAAGAGCGTGGCGCAGGCGATCAAGGAAGCCGAGGGCAAGGTCGGCGGTCCGATCAAGGTTACGGGGTTCGTGCGCTACGCGCTGGGCGAAGGCATCGACCGGCCGACAGTGATTTCGGCGGCGAGGTCGCGGCCTTGGTCAAGTCGACCTGAGCGTCTTCCGAGCGGCGTTCCGACCGATGCGATCGCCGTGTCGAGCCGCTTGCACCGGCGGTAGATCGCAGGAGCTGCCATGGCAGAGCCCGATCTACCGGCGCGTCGTGGTGAAGGTCTCCGGCGAGGCGCTGATGGGGCCCGACGGCTTCGGCATCCACCAGCCGACGCTCGAGCGGCATCGCGGCCGATCTCGTCGCCGACGCACGCGCTGGGCGTCGCGATCGGCGTCGTGGTCGGCGGCGGCAACATCTTTCGCGGCGTCAAAGTGTCCGAACAGGGCATTCCGCGCGTCACCGGCGACATGATGGGCATCCTGGCGACCGTCATGAACGCGCTGGCGCTCGAGAGCGCGATCGAGCAGGCGGGCGCGGCCGCGCGCACCATGTCGGCGCTGGCCATGCCCGAAGTCTGCGAGACCTATGAGCGGCGGCAGCGCGCTGCGCCATCTCGACGAGGGCCGCATGGTCCTGCTCGCCGGCCGGCACCGGCAATCCGTTCTTCACCACCGACACCACCGCGGTGCTGCGGGCGGCCGAGATCGGCGCGCGAGGCGGTGCTCAAGGCCACCGATGTCGACGGCGTCTACAGCGCCGATCCGAAGAAGGACAAAACGGCCAAGCGCTACGACCGCCTGACCCATCAGGAGGCGATCGAGCGCAACCTGAAAGTCATGGATGCCACCGCCTTCGCGCTTGCCCGGGAAAACCGTATGCCTATCATCGTGTTCTCGATCCGCGAACAGGAGCGATCGCGGCGGTGCTGCGCGGAAAGGGACGCGCCACTCTCGTCGGCAATTGAGGCAGTCGCATCCGCGCGGCTGCAGCGCGCACACGAAAGCGGCAACGCTCGCGGGATCGACCAACGTATTCGGAGGGTCGCCATGGCAAACCCGACGCATGACATCAACGAGCTCAAGCGCCGCATGCAGGGCGCGATCCAGCTGCTGAAGCAGGAGCTGGGCGGGCTGCGCACCGGGCGGGCGTCGGCGAGCCTGCTCGAGCCGGTGCAGGTCGAGGCCTATGGCACGCACATGCCGCTCAACCAGGTCGCCACCGTCAGCGTGCCCGAGCCGCGGCTGCTTTCGGTGCAGGTCTGGGACAGGTCGATGGTGCATGCGGTGGAAAAGGCCATTGCCGCCTCCAATCTCGGCCTCACGCCGTCGACCGAAGGCCAGGTGCTGCGGCTGCGCATTCCCGAGCTCAACGAGGAGCGGCGCAGGGACCTGGTCAAGGTCGCGCACAAATATGCCGAAGCGGCGCGGGTCGCGGTGCGGCACGTGCGGCGCGACGGCCTCGACGTGCTCAAGAAGCTCGAAAAGGATCACAAGATCAGCGAAGACGACGGCAAGCGGTCGTCCGAGCAGGTGCAGAAGGCGACCGACGAGGTGATCGCCGAGGTCGACAAGATGCTGGCGGCGAAGGAAAGGAAATCCTCACGGTGTGAGGTCGATAGCCGATGTCGAAGACCGAGCCGCTGCGCACTGTCCAGATCGGCGATATTCGCCGTGCCGCGGCACGTCGCCATCATCATGGACGGCAACGGGCGCTGGGCGGCCGCGCGCGGACTGCCGCGCGGCGAAGGGCACCGCCGCGGCGTCGAGGCGCTGCGCCGCACGGTGCGCGCGGCCGGCGACCTCGGCATCGGATTTCTGACCATCTTCTCCTTCAGCGCCGAGAACTGGTCGCGACCGCCGGCTGAAATCCGCGAGCTGATGGGGCTGCTGCGCCGCTTCATCCGCCACGATCTCGCGGATCTTCACCGCGAACGGCGTGCGCGTGCGCGTGATCGGCGAGCGCGAGAGTCTCGATCCCGACATCCGGCGGCTGCTGGATGAAGCCGAGGAGCTCACCAAGCGACAACGACAAGCTCGTTCTGGTGGTCGCGTTCAACTACGGCGCCCGCCAGGAAATCGCGCGCGCGGCGCAGCGCATGGCGGCCGCGGTCGCGGCCGGCGATCTGCGCGGTCAGCGCGGTGACCGCCGACAAGCTCGCGAGCTACCTCGACGCGCCGGATCTGCCCGATCCCGATCTCATCATCCGCACCAGCGGCGAGCAGCGGCTCTCAATTTCCTGCTGTGGCAGGCGGCCTACAGCGAGCTCGTGTTCGTGCCGACCTATTGGCCGGATTTCGACCGCGCGGCGCTCGAAAGCGCGATCACCGAATATCGCCGCCGCGAACGCCGCTTCGGCGGCCTGATCGCGCGAACCGGGTCGTGATCGTGGCGGGCGCGGATCATGCGCATCTGCGCGCCGCCGGGTCTCGCGGCGGCGAACTTGCGCTGCGGGTATGCTCGGCGCTGGTGCTGGTGCCGCTCGCGATCGGCACCGCCTATGTCGGCGGCTGGCCGTTCGCCGTGTTTTGGGGCCTCGCCGGCGATCGGCGTGCTCTGGGAATGGACCTCGCTGGTGGCCAGATCCGACCGGCGGGCCGTGCTGCATGACGGGCGGCGCTGTCGGCTCGCGCTCGCGGTCGCGCTGGTGGCTGACCGGCATCACCTGCTGGCGGCCGTCATCGTGCTCGCCATGAGCACGCTCGGCGTGGCGGCGCTCGCGCCGGCCAAGTGGCGTGCCTGGGTCGCGGCCGGCGTTCCCTATGCCGGCGCGCTCGGGGTCGCGCCGATCGTGCTGCGCTCCGACAGCGAGGATGGCTTCCTGGCGATGATCTTTCTGTTCGCGGTCGTGTGGGCGACCGACATTGTCGCCTATTTCGCCGGGCGCGCGATCGGCGGCCCAAGCTGATGCCGCAAGTCAGCCCGAAAAGACCTGGTCGGGTGCGATCGGTGGCACGCTCGCCGCGGTCGTCGTGGCGTTCGTCGTTCGCCAGGTGACGGCGCTTGCCGGGTTGTTCGCGCATCGCCGATGCTGGCGGTCATGCTGTCGATATGTCGCGCAGGCGGGCGACCTGTTCGAGATCGTTCCTCAAGCGCCGATTCGGCGCCAAGGATTCAGGCCATCTGATTCCCGGCCACGGCGGGCTGATGGATCGCCTCGACGGCTTCGTGACGGCCGGCGTTGTGGCCGCGCTGATCGGACTTGCCGCGCGGCGGGTTCGAGGCGCCGGGCGCGCGGTCTGCTGGTGTGGTGACGATGATGAAGCACGGACACGTCGCGCCGTGCATCCGACCGACCGGCGCCGCGCCGAGCGAGCGCAGCGGTCACGCTGCTCGGCGCCACCGGCTCGATCGGCGCCAGCACCATCGATCTGCTCAAGCGCGAGCGCGCAGCGCTATCGCGTCGAGGCGCGTGAGCGCCAACACGAACGCCGCGGCGCTTGCCGCGCTCGCGCGCGAGCTCGGCGCGCGCTTTGCGGCGGTCGGCGATCCCGCTTGCTATCGCGATCTCAAGATCGCGCTGTCCGGGAGCGGCATCGAGGCGGCGGCCGGCGAGAGCGGCCTGATCGAGGCGGCCGAGCGACCGGCCGAATGGGTGATCGGCGCCATCACCGGCGCGGCCGGCCTCAAACCGACGCTGGCCGCGGCCGAGCGCGGCGCGATCGTCGCGCTCGCCAACAAGGAGACGCCTGGTCTGCGCCGGCGGCGCTGTTCATGCGCCGCGCGGCGGCCGCCGGCGCGACCGTGCTGCCGGTCGATTCCGAGCACAACGCGCTGTTCCAGGCCATGAGCGGCAGCCGGCGCGAGGACGTGCGCCGCGTGATCCTCACCGCCTCGGGCGGCCCGTTCCGCACCGCGAGCGCCGCCGCCGTCAGGCAGCGCCACCGTCGAACAGGCGCTCAAGCATCCCAACTGGTCGATGGGCGCGAAGGTGACCATCGATTCGGCAACCCTGATGAACAAAGGGCCTGGAACTCATTGAGGCGCATCATCTCTTTGCGCTGCCGTCCGAGCGAGATCGACGTCCTGGTCCATCCGCAATCGATCGTGCACAGCCTGGTCGAATTTTGCGATGGCTCGCTGATTGCGCAGCTGGGAAGCCCCGACATGCGCATCCCGATCGCGTATTGCCTGGCTTGGCCCGAGCGCATCGCCGGGCCGGCGCCGCGGCTCGACCTCGCGCGCGCTGCGACTCTGACCTTCGAGGAGCCGGATCTGGCACGCTTTCCAGCCCTGGCGCTCGCGCGCCGGGCGCTCGAAGAGGCGGCGGCGGCGCCCGACCGTGCTCAACGCCGCCAATGAGGTCGCTGTCGCCGAATTTCTGGCCCGCCGGCTGAATTTTGCGGGAATATCGGCCCTGGTCGAGGCGACGCTCGAGGCTGCCGTGTCCCGCAACTGGACGGCGGAGCCGCAAAGCGTCGAAGAAGCACTATTTGTTGACCATAATACAAGATTGTTGGCGCGCGATCTCTTGCCCGAAATTGCCGCAAAGGCATCCTAGAGTCTCGGGGTTCGGGCGAGAGCTGCGGGACTGGGCGGGACGAGGATTCATGGATTTCGGTTTTCTGTCTGGGATCAACGCGCTGGGTGGCGGCGTGCTCGGCTATCTCATCCCGTTTTTGTTCGTGCTGACCGTCGTGGTGTTCTTCCACGAGCTCGGCCATTTCCTGGTTGCGCGCTGGTGTGGCGTCAGGGTGCTGGTCGTTTTCCATCGGGTTTGGTCCTGAACTCTTCGGCTTCAACGACCGGCACAGCACCCGGTGGAAGCTGTGCGCCATTCCACTCGGCGGTTATGTAAAATTCTTCGGCGATGATAACGCCGCCAGCGTGCCCGACCAGGCGGCGATTGCCGCCATGAGCGAGGATGAGCGCCGGCACAGCTTTATCCATCAGCCCGTAGGGCGGAGGGCGGCCATCGTCGTGGCCGGCCCGGCGGCAAATTTCGTATTGGCCATCGTTATTTTCGCCGCTCTGTTCATGATCTTCGGCAAGCCGAGCACATCGCCGCGGGTCGACGCGATCCAGCCCGGCAGCGCCGCCGAGGCGGCCGGCTTCCAGCCGGGCGACCTGGTCGCTTTCGATCAACGGGCGGCCGGTCGAGGCTTTCCGGACATGCAGCAGATCGTCAGCACCAGCGCCGGCGAGACGCTGACGTTTGAGGTCGATCGCGGCGGCAGCCGCGTCACCTCAAGGCCGTGCCGGCGCTCAAGAAGTCAAGGACCGATTTCGGCAATGTGCATCGCATCGGCGTTCTCGGCATCACCCGCTCGCCGTCACCCGACGACACCAACTTCCAGCCGGTCGGGCCGCTCAAGGCGATCGAGCTCGGCGCGCAAAGAGACCTGGTTTGTGGTCGAGCGCACGCTCTCTTACATCGGCGGCGTCATTTCCGGGCGGCGAGGCGGCCGACCAGCTTGGCGGCCCGATCCGGATCGCCCAGGTGTCGGGGCAGGTGGCGAGCGAAGGTCTTCCGTCGTTATTCAGCCTTACTGCAGTGCTGTCGGTGTCGATCGGGCTGTTGAATCTGTTCCCGGTGCCGCTGCTCGACGGCGGTCACCTTCTGTTCTACGGCATCGAAGCGGTCAGGGGAAAACCGCTGTCGGAGCGGGCGCAGGAGATGGGGTTCCGGATCGGGCTCGCGATCGTCGTGATGTTGATGATCTTTGCGACCTATAACGACATCCTGCATCTGGCCGCGCAGTGGACGGCATCGTAGGGCGATGGCAACGTTTGGGAGTGTAAAGGGGTAAGTCGGGGGAAGGACGGGGTTGCAAAACAGTGAAAAGCCTGTACAGGCAGCGCTGCCTGTATGGGCTTTCTGGGGTTAGCGACGACCTTTCTCGTGGGTGCCCAAGTCTCAGGGGTGCTCAAAGGGGACGACAAAGGGCGTGGGGAATGAAACTTTGTAGGTGGTTTGTTCGCGGGCTGGGCATCGCGTGCCTCGCCCTCGGGGATTTCGTTGGGTGTCGGCGTGGTGTCGCTTGCGGCACCTGTTGCCTATGCGCAGACGTCCACCGTCAGTTCGATCGTGGTTCGAGGGCAACCAGCGGGTCGAGGCTGACGACCATCCGCTCATATTTCCAGCGCGGGACCGAGCGGCCAGCTTCGACGCCTTTCAAATCGACGAAGGCGTGAAGGCGCTTTTCGCGACCGGCCTGTTCCAGGACGTTCGCACCGACCATGCAGGGCGGACGGCTGACCATCACCGTCATCGAAAACCCGGTCATCAACCGCATCGCCTTCGAGGGCAACAAGAAGGTCAAGGACGAGCAGCTCAAGGCCGAGATCCAGTCAAAGGAGCGCGGGACGCTGTCTCGCCCCGTCGGTGCAGGCGGACGCTGCAGCGTCTGGTCGAGGTCTACCGGCGCAGCGGCCGCTTCGACATCCGCGTCGACCCGAAGATCATCGAGCTTGCCCAACAACCGCGTCGATCTCGTCTTCGAAATCACCGAGGGCGACAAGACCGGCGTCAGGCAACATCGAATTCGTCGGCAATCGCGCCTATTCGTCTTACCGTCTCAAGGACGTCATCAAGACCTCCACGACCGGGCTGCTCGCGCTTCCTGCAGACCAGCGATATCTACGATCCGGACCGGGTCGAGGCCGATCGCGAGCTGCTGCGCCGGTTCTACCTCAAGCACGGCTATATCGACGTGCGCATCGTCTCGGCGATCGGCGAGTACGATCCGACGCGCGCAGGGTTCGTGATCACCTTCACGATCGAGGAGGGCGAGCAGTATCGCGTCGGCACGGTCGACGTTCAGTCGAACATTCGCGGCGCTCGATCCGGCATCGCTGCGCTGGCGGCTGCGGACATATCCGGGCGACGTCTACAACGCCGAGGCGGTCGAGAAGACCGTCGAGGACATGACGATCGAGGCGGCCAGGCTGGGCTTTGCCTTCGCGACGGTGCGCCCGCGCGCGACTCGCGATCCGCAAACGCGAACGGTCAACCTCGTCTTCGCCGTCGACGAAGGGCAGCGCGCCTACATCGAGCGCGATCAACGTCCGCGGCAATACCCGCACGCGCGACTACGTGATCCGGCGCGAGTTCGACCTCGCCGAGGGCGACGCCTACAATCGGGCCTCGATCAATCGCGCCGAGCGGCGGCTGAAGAACCTCTCGTACTTCAAGAGCGTGAAGATATCGACCGAGCCGGGCTCGGCGCCCGATCGCGTCATTCTCAATGTCGACGTCGAGGAACAGTCGACCGGCGAATTCTCGGTCGCCGGCGGGTATTCGACCGCGGACGGCTTCATCGGCGAGGTCAGCGTCGCGCGAGCGCAATCTGCTCGGCCGCGGCCTGTTCGCGAAAGATCGCGGTGCAATACGGCCAGTATACGCAGCGGCGTCCAAGTCTCGTTCGTCGAGCCGTACTTTCTCGGGTACCGGGTCGCGCTCGGCGCTCGACCTCTTCTACAAGCAGCAGAATCCGACGAGCTATCGTCTCCTACCAGACGCAGACGGTTGGCTTCGGCTACGAGGCTCGGCTTCGCCCTGCGCGAAGACCTCGGCCTGCAGTTGCGGTATTCGCTCTACCAGCAGAGAGTCACGCTGCCGCCCAATCTGATGAACTGTAACAACATCAATCCGGACTTCGTGAACACCTTCCCCACCGCGGGCTCCGCTGGGCACGACTCCGGCACTCACTCCGCCATTCCGGATATACCGGCATCGCGAACTGCTACTCGGACGGCGAAGCGTCGCTGGCGGTGAAGCGCGAACTGGCAGGGGGCCGGTCATCACCTCATTGGTTGGTTACACGCTCACGCACAACACGCTCGACAACAACAAGAATCCGACGGCCGGGACTCTTGACCGAGTTCAGGCAGGATTTCGCCGGCGTTGGCGGCGACGTCAAGTTCGTCCGCACCAGCGCCGACGTCTGGGCCTATCACGAGGTGGTGTCGGACGTCGTCGCCGCCGTGCATCTGCAAGGCGGACAAATTGCGGGCTGGGACGGCGGCCTGCGAATGCTCGATCACTTCCAGATGGGCCCGAACCTGGTCCGCGGCTTTGCGCCCGCGGGCATTGGACCGCGCGACCTGTCGCAGCTCCCGTTTACCGGCATCTACGGGGATGCGCTCGGCGGCACGCTACTACTGGGGCGCCAGCCTGGAGTTGCAGACGCCGCTGTACTTCCTGCCCAAGGACACCGGGGTCAAGCTTGCGGCGTTTGCCGACGCCGGCTCGCTCTGGAATTATGTAGGCCCGACGACGTTCCCGCGACGGGCGAGGTCATCTCGGGATCGCTCTGTTCGACCCCGCCATGCCCGATCGACAACGCCATGCATGTTCGCTCGTCGGTCGGCGTGGGATTGATTTGGGATTCGCCGTTCGGTCCGCTCCGGTTCGATTATTCGTTCCCGCTGACGAAGCAGCCTTACGATCAGGTGCAGCAGTTCCGCTTCGGTGGTGGGACGAAATTCTGATCCGGCCTGCGCGGGCCGCGGTTCATGAGGCATGACCGAGCCCTTTTTCTTCAATCGGGGGCGGGGGCTCACCGTGCGTGAGATCGCCGCCCTTACCGGCGCCGAGCCGCGGCCCGGCGCCGATCTCGACCGCCGCATCACCGGAATTGCCGCGCTTGATCGCGCCGGCCCGCGCGATCTCGCATTTCTCGACAAGCCGAAATATGCGAGCCAGTTGTCCGCAAGCGGTGCCGGCGCCTGCTTGACGACCGAAACGCTACGCCGAGCGCGCTCCCGCACATGTCAGCGTGCTCTGCGTCGCCGAGCCCTATCGCGCCTTCGTCGAAGTGACGCGGACGCTCTTTCCGGATGCGGTCCGGCCATCCTCCTTGTTCGAGGCGAGCGGCGTGGCGACGGGCGCATTCGTGCATCCGACCGCGCGCCTGGAAAGCGGCGTGACCGATCGATCCCGGCGTCGGTCATCGGGCCGCGCGCGGAGATCGGAACCGGCACGGTGATCAACGCCGGCGCCGTGATCGGACCCAGGCGTGCGCATCGGCCGCGACTGCGCAATCGGCGCCAATGCTTCGATCACCAATAGCTTGATCGGCGACCGGGTGGTGATCGCATCCCGGCTGCTGCATCGGACAGGACGGGTTCGGCTATGTCATGGGAGCCAGCCGGTCACCGCAAAGTGCTGCAGGTGGGTCGCGTCATCCTGCAGGATGATGTGGAGATCGGCGCCGAGCACGACGATCGACCGCGGCGCCAATCGCGATACCGTGATCGGCGAGGGTACCAAGATCGACAACCTGGTGCAGATCGGACACAATGTTTCGATCGGTCGCCATTGCATCATCGTCTCGCAATGCGGCATTTCCGGCAGCGTCGTCATCGAGGACCACGTCATTCTGGCCGGGCAGGTCGGGCTTGCCGACAACGTGACGATCGGCGAGGGCGCGATTGTCGGGGCGCAAAGCGGCGTGATGTCCGATATACCGGCGGGCGAGAAGTGGCTCGGCTATCCGGCCATGCGCGGTCGTGAGTTTCTTCGCAACATGATGACGCTGCGGCAGTGGGTGAACGAAGACGGTGCGACGTCGCGACGGCGACCAGACGCGGCGCCGATAATGATGCAGGCCGAGACGGGCCGGATGAGAAAGGGCGAAGCCGATGAACGAGGCTGCGACCACGCTCGAAGCGGCCGACATTGCGGCGATCCTCAAAGCGCTTGCCGCATCGCTATCCGTTCCTGATGGTCGACCGCATCATCAACATGCGCGGCGATGAATCCGCGATCGGGATCAAGAACGTGACCGCCAACGAGCCGCAGTTCCTCGGCCATTTTCCCGGCAATCCGGTATTTCCCGGGGTGCTGCTGATCGAGGGCATGGCGCAGACCGCCGGCGCCGTCTGCGTGCTGTCGCAGATGGGCGGCGACCGTCCCAAGCACGTCTATTTCCTCACCATCGACAAGGCCAAGTTCCGCAAGCCGGTCGTACCGGGCGACACCGATCGAATATCACGTGACCAAAATCGCGCGGAGAAAGAACATGTGGTGGTTCCGCGGCGAGGCAAAGGTCGGCGGACAGATGGTCGCCGAGGCGGAAGTCGGCGCCATGGTCGCGTGAGATCGGCATGGCATGATCGATCCAACCGCGCGCATCGAGCCGGGCGCGGCGATCGGGCACGAACGCGTCGATCGGGCCCTTATTGCGTCGTCGGGCCGCCATGCGGTGATCGGCGACGGCTGCCGGCTGGTGGCTCACGTTCATGTCACCGGCCACACCACGATCGGGCCCGCGCACCGTGCTTCATCCGTTTGCCTCGCTCGGGTCGCCACCGCAGTCCGGTGAAATACCGCGGCGGCCCGACGCGGCTGGTGGTCGGCGCCGATTGCGACATCCGCGAGGGTGTCACCGATGAACACGGGAACCGAGGACGGTGGCGGCGTCACCGAGGTCGGAGATCGCTGCTTTCTGATGGTGGGTTCTCACGTCGGCCACGACTGCCATGGTCGGCAACGACGTGACCTTCGCCAACAACGTCGTGCTCGGCGGCCACGTGACGATCGGCGACTTTGTCGTTATTCGGCGGCCAAGCCGCGGTCCGCCAGTTCGTGCGCATCGGCGAAGGCGCGATGATCGTGGGTCTGAGCGGGGTGCGCGCCGACGTGATCCCGTTCGGCTTGGTCCAGGTCCGCTTGCCAATCTGATGGGTCTCAACGTTGTCGGCATACGCCGGCGCGGCTTTCCAAGGCCGACATCCATCGGCTCCGGCGCGCCTATCGAAGCGATGTTCTTCGGCGCCGGCACCTTTCGCGAGCGGCTTGATCAGGTCGCCGCGCAAGGCGGCGGCGATTCCGCTCGTCGCCAAGGTGATCGCCTTCATCCGTGCCGGCTCGCGACCGCTGACCATGGCCATCCGGCGCGGGTCGGCTGACGAGGTGCCATGAGCGACGCCGGCTGCTGCGCAGACGGACAGGCGATGGTCCGCTCGCCGTGATCTGCGGCGGTGGAGCACTGCCGTTTGCGGTCGCCGACGCGGTGGGCAAGCGCGGACGCCGCGTCGTGCTGTTCGCCATTCGCGGTTGGGCGGATCCGCAACGCGGTCGCTGCGCTATCCGCATCATTGGGCCTCGTTCGGGCAATTCGGCTGGTTCTGCCGGGTCGCCCAGCGCGAGGGCTGCCGGGATGTGGTGCTCATCGGCTCGGTGGTGCGGCCGGCGATCTGGAAAATCAGGCCGGATTTCAAGACGCTCCGGCTGCTTCCGCGGATCGTCGGTCTGTTGCGCGGCGGCGACGATCGCCTGCTCAAGGGCGTCGCGGCAATTTTCGAGGAGCACGGCTTCCGGCTGGTTGGCGCACACGAAATCGCGCCGGAAATTCTGATGCCGGAGGGGCCGCTGGGCCGCGAGCGACCCAGCAGCGCGCGACCATGCCGACATTGCGACGGCGCTCGCTTTGCTCGACGCGACCAGTCCGTTCGACGTGGGCCAGGCCGTGGTGGTGGCCGACGCCCGCGTGCTGGCGATCGAGGCGGCGGAAGGCACCGACCGCATGCTTGCGCGCATCGCCGAGCTTCGCCAAAGCGGTCGTATACCGCGGCCACCGCGACGCGGCGTATTGGTCAAGGCGGCAAAGCGCGGTCAGGATCGGCGCGTCGACTTGCCTTCGATCGGGCCCGCGAACGGTCGAAGGCGCGGCGCGGGCAGGGTTCGCCGGGATTGCCGTCGTTGCGGGCAGCACGATCATCGCCGAGCCCGGGCTCACGGGTGCCGCCGCTGACCGTGAGCGACTGTTCGTGATCGGTGTGCGCGACGAGATGGCGACGCGATGACCGCGTCGGCGCAGCCCGGGCTCGCTGCCGAAATCAGTCGATGTGTTTCTCGTCGCCGGCGAGGAATCGGGCGATCGGCTCGGCGCCGCGCTGATGCGGGCGTTGCGGGAGCGGACTGCCGGGCATGTGAGCTTTGCCGGCGTCGGCGGCGCGCGAGATGGCGGCCGAAGGGGTTACCAGCCTCTATTCGATCGATGACCTTCCGATCATCGGATTCAGCGCCATTCCGCGCCGCATCCCCAAGATCCTGCGCCTGATGCGCTTTACCGCCAAGGCGGTGGTGGCGAAACGCCCGCACGTCCTCGTCGTCATCGACAGTCCCGGCTTCACGCGCGGCATTGCCCGGCGGGTGCGAGCCGCCGACCCCACGATCGCGATCGTGGAATATGTTTCGCCGTCGGTGTGGGCCTGGCGGCCGGGGCGCGCGCGTCGATGCGCGCCTACATCGATCACATCCTGGCGCTGCTGCCGTTCGAGCCCGAGGTTCACCGGCGGCTCGGCGGGCCGCCCTGCACCTATGTGGGGCATCCCCTGGCCGAAGAGGTCCGCTGATCTGCGTCCGAATGCGCAGGAGGCGCGCCGCCGGCTCGCCGCGCCGCCGGTCCTGCTGGTGCTGCCGGGAAGCCGGGTCGGCGAGGTCGGAGCGGCTGCTCGGCGTGTTTGCCGACACCGTGGCATTGCTGCGCGATCGCGTCGGGCCGCTTGAGGTGGTGGTGCCGACCGTTCCGCATCTCGCCGAACCAGATCCGCGCCGCAACCAAGCAATGGCCGCAGCCGCCGCGGATCGTCGTCGAGACGGCGGAGAAGCAGGCTGCGTTTCGCATCGCCCGGGCCGCGCTGGCGAAATCCGGCACCGTCACGCTCGAGCTTGCAGTCGCCGGGGTTCCGACCGTCGGTCGCTTACCGAGGTGTCATGGCTCGAGGCGGTGGTGGGACGTCGCCTGATCAAGCGTCTCGTCCGGTCATTCTCGCCAATCTGGTGCTCGGAGAGAACGTGGTGCCGGAGTTCATCCAGGAGGCTTGCACCTGCGGAAAACCTGGCGGCGGCGGTGCTGCCGCTGCTCGCTGACACGCCGGAGCGGCGACGCCAGATCGAGGCGTTTTCCCGTCTCGATGCGATCATGGAGATCGGATCGAAGGCGCCAGCTACCCGCGCCGCCGATATCGTGCTCGCCGCCGCTCGGCGCGCGATGCCTCGCGATAAGCGTGCTCGACAGCTTGCTGTCGCCGTTCCCGGCACAGATGATGCCGGGCCGATACGGTCGCGTCTTCATCACTTGCGGCGCGAGATCGGCACGTAGTCGCGCCGCGTGGCGCCGGTATAGAGCTGGCGCGGGCGGCCGATCTTCTGGTGCGGATCCTCGATCATTTCCTTCCACTGCGCGATCCAGCCGACCGTGCGCGCGACCGCGAACAGCACGGTGAACATGGTGGTCGGGAAGCCCATCGCCTTGAGCGTGATGCCCGAATAGAAGTCGATGTTGGGATAGAGCTTCTTCTCGATGAAATAGTCGTCGTGCAGCGCGATGCGCTCGAGCTCCATGCGCGACGTCGAGCAGCGGATCGTCCTTGATGCCGAGCTCGCTCAGCACCTCGTGGCAGGTCTTCTGCATGATCTTCGCGCGCGGATCGTAGTTCTTGTAGACGCGGTGGCCGAAGCCCATCAGGCGGAAGCGGATCGTTCTTGTCCTTGGCGCGCGTGATGTATTCCGGGATGCGCTCGACGCGTGCCGATCTCGCGCAGCATCTTGAGCGCCGCCTCGTTGGCGCCGCCATGCGCCGGGCCCCACAGGCAGGCGCATGCCGGCCGCGATGCAGGCGAACGGATTGGCGCCGGACGAGCCGGCGAGCCGCACCGTCGAGGTCGAGGCGTTCTGCTCGTGGTCGGCGTGCAGGATGAAGATGCGGTCCATGGCGCGCGCCAGCACCGGCGTTGGCCTTGTACTCCTCGCACGGCACCGCGAAGCACATGCGCAGGAAGTTGGTCGCGTAGTCGAGCTCGTTCTTCGGATAGACGAACGGCTGGCCGATCGAATATTTGTAGGCCATCGCCGCGATGCGTCGGCATCTTGGCGATCATGCGGATCGAGGCGATCATGCGCTGGTGCGGATCGGAGATGTCGGTCGAGTCGTGATAGAAGGCCGAGAGCGCGCCGACGCAGCCGGTCATCACCGCCATCGGATGCGCGTCGCGCCGGAAGCCCTGGAAGAACCGGCTCATCTGCTCGTGCACCATCGTGTGATGGGTCACGCGATTGTCGAAATCGGCCTTCTGCGCGGCGGTCGGCAGCTCGCCGTAGAGCAGGAGGTAGCAGGTCTCGAGGAAGTCGCCGTGCTCGGCGAGCTGCTCGATCGGATAGCCGCGATAGAGCAGGATGCCTTCGTCGCCGTCGATATAGGTGATCTTGGACTCGCAGCTCGCCGGTCGAGGTGAAGCCGGGATCGTAGGTGAACATCCCGGTCTCGGCGTAGAGCTTGCCGATGTCGATGACCGACGGGCCGATCGTTCCCGTCGTAGATCGGAAACGACCAGTTCTTGTCGCCGACGACGAGCTTGCCGGATTTGATGTTGGCGCCGGTCTTCGCGTCCATGATCGAGCCCTCGGTTGTGTCGCCCGGCGGACCGCACTCCGCGCGGCGATCGGCCGGATGGCTGCTTCGGCACGCCCGCGGGGAGGTCCAGCCGCTTTGGCGTAGCTCATCCCAGTGTGCGCTGCAAGATGAGCACGGCGGCTCCGATGCGGCCGAGCGCCATGGATTATGCAGCGATCGCGAGCCTGCAGCCAGAGTTCCGGCGCTACCGCCGTGCTAGCTGTGGTCCGCGGTACCGGCGGAAACCTGATCCTGCAGCCGGCCGAGGCTCTCGCCCTTGCCCAGCACCGCCAGCACGTCGAAGATCGGGGCGAGGTGGTGCGGCCGGTGAGCGCCGCCCGCAGCGGCTGGGCGACGCTGCCGAGCTTGACCCCGTTGCGCTCGGCAAAGGCGCGCGACGGCCTGTTCGGTCGCCTCGGCGTTCCAGGGCTCGACCGCGCCGAGGTCTTCCGAGATCGCGCCAGCAGCGCGCGCGCCTCGGGCGTCAGCAGCGCCTGTGCGCCTTGTCGTCGAGCGCGAGCGGGCGGTCGGCAACAGATGAAGCGGGCGCCGTCGACCAGCTCGACCAGCGTCTTGGCGCGCTCCTTCAGGCCCGGCATGGCCGCGAGCAGCTTCGCGCGCAGCGTCCGGCGTCAGCTTGGCGGCGAGCTTCGGCCCCGCCGGCGATGTGCGGCAGCACGCGCTCGACGCTCGAGCAGGAGATCGGCATCGGCGGTCTGGCGGATGTAGTGGCCGTTGAGGCTCTCGAGCTTGGCGAAGTCGAACCGCGCCGGCGAGCGTCCGATCTGCGGCAGGTCGAACGCCGCGATCATCTCCTCGGTCGAGAAGATCTCCTGGTCGCCGTGGCTCCAGCCGAGCCGCACCAGATAGTTGCGCATGGCCGCCGGCAGATAGCCCATCGCCCGGTAGGCATCGACGCCGAGCGCGCCGTGGCGCTTGGACAGCTTCGAACCGTCGGGCCCGTGGATGAGCGGGATGTGCGCCATCACCGGCACCGTCCAGCCGAGCGCGTCGTAGATCTGCGTCTGGCGCGCGGCGTTGGTGAGGTGATCGTCGCCGCGGATGATGTGGGTGACGCCCATGTCGTGGTCGTCGACGACGACGGCGAGCATGTAGGTCGGCGTGCCGTCGGAGCGCAGCAGCACGAGATCGTCGAGGTTCTCGTTCTGCCAGACGACGCGGCCCTGCACCTGATCCTCGATCGACGGTCTCGCCGGCGAGCGGCGCCTTGAGCCGGATCACCGGCTTGACGCCCGGGCGGCGCCTCGATCGGATCGCGGTCGCGCCAGCGCCCGTCATAGAGTCTGGCGCGGCCTTCGCGCGCGCCTTCTCGCGCATCTGCGCAAGCTCTTCCGGACTGGCATAGCAGCGATAGGCGTGGCCCGCGGCCAGCAGCTGCTTCGGCCACCTCGCGGTGGCGCGCGGCGCGCGAGAACTGGTAGATGGCGTCGCCGTCCCAGTCGATGCCGAGCCAGGAGAGGCCGTCGAGGATCGCCTCGATCGCCGCCTCGGTCGAGCGCTCGCGGTCGGTGTCCTCGATCCGCAGCAGCATCTTGCCGCCGCGTCCGCGGGCGTAAAGCCAGTTGAACAGCGCGGTGCGCGCCCCGCCGATATGCAGGAAGCCCGTGGGCGAGGGAGCAAAGCGGGTGACGACGGTCTCGGTCATGTCGGGTGAATTTCGTGGCGGTGCCAGCTCTCCGCCAAAGCGTCAGCGGGCCGAGATTGGAGCACAGATGTTCGTCGCAGCCTGCACGGCATGTGCGGGCTGTCGAGAAGGTCGTGTAGCACAGAAGTGAGACTAGGGCATCAAAGGTTTCACGGCTCGCCGTCTTGGCGCGTGCCCGCGGATTTGGCAGATAGGCCGCCGGCAATCGAGAATGGGATTCAGGCAGCATGACGGACGCTGGAACGGCGGCACGGGAGGCGGGGCGCGACTTCATCCGCGACATCATTCAGGCCGATCTCGCCGCGAAACGCCACAGCACGGTGGTCACCCGCTTTCCGCCGGAGCCCAACGGCTATCTCCATATCGGCCACGCCAAGTCGATCTGCCTCAATTTCGGTGTCGCCGCAGGAGTTCGGCGGCCGCTGCCATCTGCGCTTCGACGACACCAATCCGACCAAGGAGGAGCAGGAATATATCGACGCCATCGAGCGCGACGTGCGCTGGCTCGGCTTCGATTGGGGCGAGCACCTCTATCACGCCTCCGACTATTTCGAGCAGCTCTACGAGTGGGCCGAGCACCTGATCCGCGCGCGGCAAGGCCTATGTCGACGACCAGTCGCAGGACGAGATGCGGCGCACGCGCGGCACGCTGACCGAGCCCGGGACAGAACAGCCCGTGGCGCGACCGCGGCGTGGAGGAGAACCTCGACCTGTTCCGCCGCATGCGGGCCGGCGAGTTTCCGAACGGCGCGCGGGTGCTGCGCGCCAAGATCGACATGGCCTCGGGCAACATCAATCTGCGCGATCCGGTGCTGTACCGCATCCTGCATGCCAGCCATCCGCGCACCGGCACGCGCTGGAGCATCTATCCGAGCTACGACTTCGCCCACGGCCAGTCGGACGCCATCGAGCACATCACCCATTCGCTCTGCACGCTCGAATTCGAGGACCATCGGCCGCTCTACGACTGGTTCCTCGACAATCTGCCGGTCCCGTCGCGGCCGCGCCAGTACGAGTTCGCGCGCCTCAACCTCACCTACACCGTGCTGTCGAAGCGCGTGCTCACCGAACTGGTGCGCGGCGGCCACGTCAACGGCTGGGACGATCCGCGCATGCCGACGCTTGGCGGGATTGCGCCGCCGCGGCGTGCCGCCGGAAGCGATGCGCGATTTCGTCAAGCGCATCGGCGTCGCCAAGGCCAACAGCGTGGTCGACGTCGCGATGTTCGACTTCTCGGTGCGCGAGGTGCTCAACAAGACCGCGCGGCGCCGCATGGCGGTGCTGCGCCCGCTCAAGATCGTCATCGAGAACTATCCGGAAGGGCAGACCGAGGAACTCGAAGCGGTCAATCATCCCGACGATCCCGGCGCGGGAACGCGACGCATCCGCTTCGGCCGCGAGCTCTATGTCGAGCGCGACGACTTCATGGAGAATCCGCCGAAGAAATTCTATCGGCTGTCGCCCGGGCGCGAAGTGCGGCTGCGCTACGCCTTATTTCGTCACCTGCCGCGAGGTGGTGAAGAACGCCGCGGGCGAGGTGGTCGAGCTGCGCTGCAGCTACGACCCGGCGACCCGCGGCGGCAACGCGCCGGACGGACGCAAGGTGCAGGCGACGCTGCACTGGGTCTCGGCGGCCGACGCGGTCCCGGCGGAAGTTCGGCTCTACAACCAGCTGTTCGCCCACCCTGAGCCGAACGCCGCGCGACTTTGCCGCCGATCTCAACCCCGGTCCGCTGGAAGTGCTGACGGATTGCAGGCTCGAGCCCGCTCTCGCCGGCGCCAATGCCGAGGGAGCCGGTGCAGTTCGAGCGGCAGGGCTATTTCTGCCGTGACCCGGATCTCGGCGCCGGGGCGGCTGGTGTTCAACCGCACGGTGGGCCTGCGCGACACCTGGGCAAAGGTGCAGGCCGGGAAGGGTGGTTAGAACCGATCCGGCGCCGGCGCAGCGACGCGCGAGGAGAATGGTACCCTGCCTCCTGAGCTTGCGTGGCTCCCGCGGTGGCCCCGCGAACACCGGCCGGAGCGCCGGTCAGGGGCTCTCCTCGAGCTACCGCGCTGTGAATGCACGGCCCGAAGCGGATGCGCCGTGCACACCGCTCCTGTAGCATGACGGAGGTTGTATCGCGGGCATCTGGGGGCCGCGCGATGGTCGAGCAGGACAGAGCGCGTGGCAGGACCGAAGCCTGGCGGCCCTGGATCGCACCGCGGGTCGCGGCCGGGCGTCGACCGGCACTGGCATGGCCGGACGGTCTCTCAGATTTCGCGCGCCGCGTCGGCAGAGCGCGTCCGCGCGTGGATCGCCGGTCGAGGTCGGCCCGGGGCGGCTCGTACCCTGGCTCGCCATCGCATTCGGCTGCGGCATCGCGATCTATTTCGCCATCGACCGAGAGCCGGCGCCATGGGCGGCGGGTCTCCTGCTCGCTGCGGCGGCGGCGGCGGCCGTCCTGTCGCGGCACCGACCGTTCGCGTTTCCCTTGGCGATGGGTGCCGCCGCCCTGGCAGCAGGGTTGGCGACCGCCACCGCGAAGCGCGTCGATTATCGCCCATCCGGTGCTGTCGGCGGCGTTGTGGAACGTCGACATCGCGGGCTTCGTCGAGGTCCGAGAGGAGCGCGAGCGCTCGGACCGCATCGTGGTGCGAGTCGAGCGCATCGCCGCTCCGCGGCTTGAGGAGCCGCTGGAACGCGTGCGGGTTTCGGTGCGCAAGGGCACCGCGCCGGCGGTCGGCAGCGTTTGTCGAGTTCAAGGCGCGACTGTCTCCTCCGCTCGAACCGTTGCGCCCCGGCGGCTACGACTTCGCGCGCGACATGTACTTCAATCGTATCGGCGCGTCCGGCTTCGTGCTCGGCCGTATCCGCGTCGCCGAGATGCCGCATGCACCGAGCCTTCGGCTGCGATACGCCACGGTCGTCGACGGAATGCGCGAGGCGATCGACCAGCGCATCCGCGCGGTCCTGCCCGGGCGACAAGGGCGCCATCGCGTCGGCGCGTGATCACCGGCAAGCGGGACGCGATCACGCCGCCGGTGAACGAGGCCATGTACGTGTCGGGCCTCGCCCACGTGCTTTCGATCTCCGGCTATCACATGGCGGTGCGTGGCGGGCATGATATTCTTCGCCGTGCGGGCACTGTTTGCGCTGCTGCCGGCGTTCTCGAACCGCCATCCGATCAAGAAATGGGCGGCGCTCGCCGCCCTGGGTGGCGCCGCGTTCTACCTTCTGCTTTCGGGTGCGGAGGTTGCGACCCAACGCTCCTTCATCATGCGGTCGCCATCGTGCTCATCGGCGTCATGGTTGATCGCCCGACGCTCACCTTCCGCACGCTCACGCGTGGCGGCGTTGGTGGTCCTGCTACTGGCACCGGAAGCGATCGTTCATCCGAGCTTCCAGATGTCGTTTGCGGCGACCAGTCAATACAAGTCTAAGTCAATAGGCTAGGCTGGCAAACAGAGGCCTAGGCTACAGCTTGGCTACCAGGCGTCCAAAACGCACCAGCGGGGGCCTCCGCAGGGGCAGCGCGGGGCCTTCCGCACGCGATCAAGTGGAGGCTGCGCTCGAGCTCGAGGTCCAGTTTCGACACACGCCATCGCGGCGGGCGCGCATGAGGCCTTCACGCATAAGAAAATCCCCGGCGCCTCAGCGCGGGGTGGCTGGCCGACGCTGACGTTCCTGAACTCTAATCCGGGAGCTGCCTCGTCGCCGCCGACAATCGCGTATTGGCGCCGGCGACCGGCCGAAATCCCACACTGCGGTACCCGCTTGAGCGTGACGAGCGGCTCCGGCTTTCGCGGCCGCCGGTGACGTTACCGGGCCCCCCGGCCCGGGCCGGGCCGAGGTGCCAACCCGCAGCCCGCGCGCCCGAAGTACCCCAACAGGCCGCCATTGAGCGTGAGCGTGCCCTCGGTACAAGGCCGCCGAGTCCCCGACGCCACCGGCAGAAGCGGCGCTTCCGCCGTGGCTGCACGAAGGCGCGAAGACGACTGAGGCTGCAGCAAGGGGCGCCTGCTCAAAGGGGCGGCTTTGGCGGGCCCTCCTTCCAAGCTGATGACGAGGGTTCGATCCCTTCACCCGCTCCACCTTTAAAATCAAAGGCTTGTGCGATATTGAGGTGAATTTCCAACGATACTAAACAAGTGCTCGGGGTAACGTCAGGCAACAAACACCTGATTTCAACCGCAGGAGCCAATCACTCACGGAATGGGCGGGCGCTTGATCTTCTCCCAGGTCGAACGGGGTGCTCGACGGCCAGGCCAGCCCCCGGACCCTCGACCGATGCTCCGTGCCCTTCGAGAGCAGTTGAGGGCGGAGACTTGTGATCAGCGTTCCGTACAATCAACGCGAGATCGGGAGTTTTGGCTCAGTCATGGAAGGTAAACGGATCTGATCAGCATCGATTATTGCCGGGCAACGAATCGCTACCATCTGAGTGTCGCAAATGAAGCACCATCGGCCTTTTTCTCCGGCATCGCGAATCGAGGAAGGGTTTCGACAGGCAGCTCTGCCACGGAACCCCATGTGAGATCGATCCTATCGCACGTGGTGTACTGCAGCGTCGTTTTTATTTTGGAAAGCGATGTACGAACGTTGACATCAAAGCCTTACAATGACGTCCCAGTTGCGTGGTTTCCTGCCAGATCTGCCATGGCTGGTCGCACGGGCGGCATCGCTGGTCGCCGTTCGGGGCTCACCGGGCGAAAGGTATTCGGCTCTTATCGGCTTCGAAAGCCCCTCCCAATGGCTGGTTTTGGGAGAACGTGCCGTTCATGTTGCACCTGGCGGGCGGGCGCGCGATGAAGGTCATTACCAACGCGCTGGTGGATCGCGGTTACTGTTGGGCGTATCGGACTCACGATACGAGAGCGTCTGGTCTCCTCATCGACGCTTTGTCATCATCGTGGCGGCGCTGAAATTTGATCCTGGAACCATTCTATTCCGTGATGATCCCGGCGAACGCCAGCCGCGATGTGGAAGACGACAACTCTTATCGCTGGCTTCTATTGGACGGAAGTGAACGTTCTGGCCGGCTATGTAATAATGCGCGCCGCCGCTGAGGTCCCAGCTTGTGAAACCATCATCCCTGGCGATCTGGTTTAAACAACATTTCACCGGAACACTCGACATCCGCGATGCCGGCTTTCGCCCGCGGGCAGCTTGCCGGGCAGCATTGACGCAATCAACGGACGCTGACCGCGATTGAAAGAGCGAGGTGTGGCGACCTGTCGGAAATGCAGTGAGCGTGCTGGTCGCCAAATGGCTGGCCAGCGGTTGTCGAAGTTGGAGCTGGTAGTTATGACGCGTCGTTGGATACTTCGATGGATGGAACAACTCGTGGCCAGAGCCAGGCTGGTAAAGCACTGGCACCAAGGTGTGCGCGTGAACGTCTCCTATCGTGGCCCGTGCGCGGATGCCATAATGGACTCATCCGCTTCCTGAGATATCCCGTCGCAACACTTCGGTTCGCGCAAAACGGCTGAGCCGCACTCGAGTTTCAAAGGTTCACCGTAGATCCTGAAGCTGATCCCGCAAGACGTAACTGGCATCTGACGAATGCGTAAGCGTGCCAGATGTCCGCAGTCCATCACGCCTCGCCGCCTGATCATTCATCTCTGGCAAGCCGCCAATCGGCAGGCCAGTGGCGTCCTGCTGGAAGCCAGGCCGCAGGATGGCGGCAACGCGCGGCACTGGCCAACCGCATCGATCGTCTCGCTGTTCGGGATCGGTAATTTTACATCGGCAAGGGTTGCGCTTCTACATCCAGAGACGCCTATTGCCTGGCTCTACGCGAACGGGTCGACGTCAGTTCTCCCGAGAGCTCGTCTGGCAGTTTCATCGACGGATGCTTCTTGGCATGGCTGCCCAGTGCATGGTATCGGAGGCAGCGGCTAACCGCGATTGGTGGCGACAAAAGATCAGCCAGAACCAGGCGCGAGACCGCGACACCAACAGGCGCTTGCGAAGTTGATTGGCAGATCCTCCAATCTGGGAGCACAGGGTACCGAACGCGCCACGCGGAAAATCCTGAAGGTCTATCGAAAAATGCCTCCAGGTGCGCAGCAACCCTGAACCCTGAGTCGGCTCAGCCGAGTGGCGCTTCGTTGGCGGATAAAAATCGATCTTGCGCCAACAGAAGCTGCGTGCCTTCCTCTTGAGCAAGGTTCAACGGTGGGGCGGCACAATATTCTCGGCACACCCGCGGGGCCGGGTTCGAGCTTGTCGCCTCGAGGCTGACCTCCGAAGCAACTTCCCGGTAAGCTCGGCCTCGCGGTTTGCAACCATTGAAGTAGTCTCGGCCAGTTATTCGCCGGAAACACATTCAACGATGAAATTCCAGATCCAACTGACAGTCAATGAGTGGTAAGACGCCGCCAGGGTTTGCTAACGATCTGTAGGGCATCGGCGCTCAATTCGCCAGCGGATGGAGCGGATAATATCAGTCTCTGCGTCCAGCACCTATTGACGCTGTCGTCCATTGATGAAGACGCGCCCTCGGCGAAGAGTTGCAGGTGATTTGAGATCGTAAACTGGCGTTCTCGCATCCTGAGAAAGCTGGTCTACCGCAGCTGGGTCGAACAGTTCGACGAACCCCATCGCATCAACTCTCCTGGACGCGGTGCGTTGGGGCGCCGCCAACACCAATGCGGACGTCTTCAGGCACCCAGGCGCTATCTCCGCAGGCGGAATTGCGGATCGAGGACTACCAACTCGATCCGCTGCGGGTCCGCGGCCTCCAGATGTCGCGGGCTCAATTTGTTGATCGCACGATGTAGGTCTGAAAGACCATCGCCGAGGCTGGAATCGCTCGCACAAGAACTCCTACTGCGCCACCGGGCGCGAACCGCCATCCTCATCGTTTGTCCGGCGTCCAAGAGTCAATGAAATGGCAAGGGGAGGATGTTAGAGAAGCTCACTGAATTTCGTATCGTCGATACGAGCCATCCTCAAGAACTTCGTCGCAACCGAGGTATCCGGTACGCGAACCCTGGACTCTTCCCGTGACCGCCATCAGCGACGATGGACTGATAAAAACAGGCTTCTTGCGATTCATGTGGACGTGCTCCCGCCTCGCGCCGTCCTATCCTCGCAAGTTCGGATCTCCTCATCGCCGACGAGGTGGCAATAACGCCAGCCTTCCGGACGGGCAATCATGGTCGACAGTTCTCGCACCCCAGCACCTGAACCATCGCGCTGCATTGTGTGAACATCGACTCTTCCAGATGCCACACCTCACAATTGGTTATTGTCAGAGTCGTTCACGTCGCCCTCAGCTCCCCGGACGACCAGAAGGCCGGCGCAAGTGGCGTTCCGCCCTGGCGAAGACCGGATTGGCCAGAGATGGTCCGCGCTCAAGCACGATATCACGACGCGATGGAAACCGGTTCTCCCAAGCGAAATCTCAAGTTGGAAGTTCTATCACCGCAGGACGCACGCGAGCGCAATATCCATCCTGCACTGGTCGAGCATACACCTCGGCCAGCAGCCCAGATGGTAAGACGTTTCACCTTGACCCAGGTTCGTGCCTTGCCGTCGCATAGCGTCTCTTCACCCGCCGCCTTCGCCGGCGGGTCGCTCTTTGAGGTGGCCACCGCAGACGCTTGTCGGCCGGAAGCAGAGCTCATTCACCGCGCCGTAAGGATCAGCGAGCGTAAGCTGAAAGTGACTGATCGAAGCAGCCGTAGAAGAGATCAGCGTATCGACGAACGCCGGGCGAGTAGCGCAGGAGAAGTGTGGTTGGCGCAAAGAAGCGCTGCGCCTTATCAGCTTGTCCGCCAGAGCTCGCAGCTTCGTTGATGGCACCATGGAGCGCGCGGGGCATCGTCCAGGATCTCGCCGCAGCTGGTACTGAATGGCTCATAGATACATCAAAACCTGGTGACTGGTCCGGGCGAGCGGATCGCTTTCAAACAGAATACCGCGCATTTGAAGTGGCCGTGACATCTCACTGCCGAAGGCTTTTGAGTCGTGATCAGCCGTTGACGATCCATGGGGGTATGATCCCGGAAAAGCGCGAGGTCATCATCGCTAGGGCTGGGCCTTCTCCAGGCCGACCCGGATGTCTCGGCGTGTCCGAGTTCTGGTGGCAACGATGCAGCATCCGAAGGCATCGATCTGTAATCACGCATCTGATGATCCACGCCGAGATCTCCGTGAATCCAAACGCCGGAACAGGCGCAATGGTCGTATCGATCGCCACGGTCAGAGAGTGCCGGAGGTAGCGATCTGAATCCACGCCGTCACATGGTCGAGTTGCCCCGCAGGAGCAATCGCAGGCAGTTCGACGGCGACCTGGAATTTCGATGGTGGCCGTGCGCAAGGTCGCGGCCATGGAGGGGATCTTCTCGGCAAGGTCGGCCGGTCATTGCAACCAAGTCGAGGCGATGCTCGGCAAGCGTGTTGAACTCGATACCGTCTTCGAGCGGGAGCGCGATGTTGCGGCAATGGCCCGCGAGTTGCCTGTCGAACGCAAGTTCAGCAATACGTAACCGAACGAAAACGC